>Ga0307429_1000273_pt1 | contig 35627 bp, 29 predicted proteins | sample SalMarWE160230MG_FD_202151 | JGI IMG/M metagenome (GOLD analysis project Ga0307429, IMG submission 202151) | Salt marsh sediment microbial communities from the Plum Island Ecosystem LTER, Massachusetts, United States - WE1603-230 | ecosystem: Environmental > Aquatic > Marine > Intertidal zone >... | reverse complement strand
TTCTTCCTCAAAAATTGCGCCAACTGCTGCTTTTTCCCACCTCTTCCCGCAACGACGGAAACAGTCACTCCCACGTAAATTACCACTAGACCAACGCCGACAAGTACTTGGACAGCAGACAGTAACCGCACAATTCCACATGCAGGTTCGATGTCCCCTGTTCCCAAAGTGGTGATTGTTACTACACTGTAGTACCAAAAATCCCATAGTGATAGCACTTGATATGGCTTAAAACTGTATTGCCCGACAACTTTATGAATAGTAGCGTAACCCAGGCCGAAAAAAAAAATCACGCTCAGGTAAAATACAAGGAAAGACACAACAATGTCCCTAACTTCCTTATCCCGGGATACCTCTGACCAATATTTCCAGGCGTCACGGATACCTTTTCCGCTGATATAGTAGAATAACCAATGCAAGAAGATCACCAAGGAGATCAGTACATAAAAATAGTACGGAAGTCTCAAAAAAGAGCCCGGAATCACCCGGGACCACAGCATTTTCCAAGTTGTTATCGGTTCATCTCTGGGAATTGGCACCCAGGCAATCCAGAGCCATACACTTGTTGCTAGCGTAAAACACATGGCAAGCCATGCCGACCGGCGCCAACTCCGGCTAAAGGGTCTGTCGAGAGTCAAGATGACAGGAAAGATACCACACCAGAAATGTAGCATATAGCCTAAGGGAGAAAGAGACGCGAACGCATAACTATAAAGCAATATCATCAAGCCTGCCATGGAAAGAATAACACTGATGTGAAAAGACGATGTTCTGCTCAAGATCCTCCTCCGTTCCTGTCAAAAAATCGACCAAAAAAGGAGTTCGTTATGCCCATTCCTATTGGTTCAATATGGCAAAATACCAAAATGAGGCCGTTTGTCAATAAATACAACAAGAATAGATGGGCCGAAAATAAGAATGGTTGATTAGGTTATACGCCGAATCCGGCCACTGGCTGTCTTCGTGCGTGATTTGTTTAGTGAAAAGGTGTCATCAGGGCAAAAAATCTGTAAGCCTAAACCGTCTTCATAAAGGCAAGGGATGAATAAGGAACAAATTTTTATCTCTCATACAAAGAAAGACGAAGAGTTCTGTGACATGACCTGCCCCCATTAATAGCACCACTTTCTAAGTTAGAGTCACGGGCATAATGGCCTCGGGAGCAGGTGGTCGGTAGTTCAAGGCACCATGCGGCCTTACCTGATTGTACTCCTTCCGCCACTCTTCAATGAGTATCTTCGCTTCAGTTAGTGTGGTGAATATCTCCGGATTAAGCAGCTCATCTCTTAGTTTCTCATTAAATGACTCTATATATCCTCGTCTCCCAGGGACTTCCTCGCTCAATAAAGAGCGTATTTACTTCTAGATCGTTCAACCATCTGCGTATGGCCTTTGCAGTGAATTCCGGGCCATTATCAGAACGAATATGTTTCGGGATACTTCTGAATATAAAAAGATGAAATAGCTGCTCAATAACATCCTCGGAAGTAATCCGACGCTGAGAAAAGAATCGTCAGGCACTCCCTGGTGTACTCATCGATAATGGTGAGCATCCTGAAAGCTCTTCCCTCAGCTGTCCTGGCTACCATGAAATCATAGCTCCACACATGGTCCTTATGCTCAGGCCTGAGCCTGATACAGGAGCCATCATTGAGCCATAAGCGTCCTCTCTTTGGTTGCTTCTTCGGCACCTTAAGTCCTTCCCTTTGCCAGATACGCTCTACTCTCTTGTGATTTACTCTCCAGCCTTCCTGCCTGAGGAGTGCTGTTATCCTGCGATACCCGTACCGCCCGTATACAGTTGCCAGCTTAACAATCTCTGCCGTGAGCGTTTCTTCTTCACTCCTCACCTGAAGAATGTGACGCTGTGTATTCCTTGCCTGTCCCAAAAGCCTGCATGCCCGTCTCTCGGAGACTACGAGAGATGTACAAACCTTGATTACCATCTTACGTCTCTTGGACGGGCTTAGGAGTTTCCCCGGGATGCCTCCTTGAGGATTGCATTATCTAGGGAAAGATCTGCCACTAGCTTTTTGAGCCAGGTGTTCTCCTTCTCAAGCTCTTTGAGCCGCTTGACCTGCTCGATCCTCATCCCACCGTATTCTCTACGCCAACGATAATAGGTCTGTTCTGTTACCTCTATTTTCCTGCCTGGCAGCTTCACCTACCATCGCTCCTTGGCTGAGCAGGACTTCTGCCTCCCTCAACTTATTAATGATTCTCTCTGGCGTGTAGCTTCTTCTGGCCATTTGCATCCCCCTTTTCTTCGATCCTTAGTCTAACATCATAATAACTGGACCGATTCTAGGGGGGGCAGGTCACCTGTTGTTGGTCAAAATGTCAGATAACTCGATTGTCCGAGTGCGTTAGCACCGAAGCGAAGCGGAGAGCTGCGGGCGATAAAGGCATATTATTTATGCTTTATTAATTCTCTTGCATCAATTTTTTCACTGTAATTTTCGATCGTAGAAGAGGGGATATGCATTTCAAGGGTAACTCCCTTGCGATTTGCTGGATTTTTTAGGAGATAAATAAGGGGTGCATCCGGTATGTTTATTACTTTAGCAAGATAGTAGTACTCTATTTTTTCGTGAGCAAATTTGGCACGGTCGGAATCGAAATTCTCATCACTAACATTGCCATCTGTTGTTGCTTTTACTTCTATGTAAAGAGTTTCGCTGTCTTTTTCTGCGACGAGGTCACAACAACCACCATATGGTTGAACTTTATATCCGTTCTTTTCAAATCTTTTTCTTATAATAGCTTTTCCGAACTCCTCAGTCATTTCGGGAGAAACATTCTCTCTTACGCCTATTGCTTTAAAGAACTCTTTCCACTTTGTTACTTCGTCTCCTTCGTTTATATACCTTGGGGATATAAACACGAGAGGAATGATGTTTTGATTTTCCCAATTCTCTTTGGGGGAATATTGAGATGGAAAATACAAATCACAATTTGATTTTGTTTTCTTTCGTTCCTTTGTCACTACAAAAATGGGCTCTCCAGGAACAAAATCGCATTCTTTCAATGCTTGTGTGTATTGTATGATTTTAGAGTTTGACAAACTTTTGGCAACTTCATCTTTTAGAATAGGAAGAATGTTACCTTCCACATACTCTTCGTAGTCTGAGTCGTCATACCCTTTCATAGATGTTCCTTTAAAGAATTCTTTCCAACCGGCCAGATCATTCTCCAGACCTACATATTCTTTACTCAAAAAGTCTATATGTGGGAAATTGGACTGCTGCCACCGATGGAGTGGGTCATATTCATCTGAAAGAAAAACTTCTTTGCCTGGTCTGACACGTCCTTTCGTATCTAACACCCAAATTTCTTCTTCTGGTGATATATCATGACGTTTTAAAAGGTATGTCCAACCTACAACGACCTCCGTTGAGGGACGATCGGAAGTTGTCTTAAGTTTCGGCAAAATACTTTCTTCTACAATTGTAGCGCCTGAGATTTCTTTTATTTTAGGTAAGTATTCCCTACATTGTTTCCATAATGTTTTATCAACCAAATTGAATTGCGAAAGAATACTATCACGATCCACGTCAAATCCTTTATTTTTTAATTCATTGAATACTTTTAGGTCCGGTTCAGCCCGAACTTCATCTTGTTTCCTTACATTTGTCTCTCTATCAATTACAAGTAATTCTCCTAACGCGGTTTTAATATATTCTGGCTGTATTTGTTGTCCATAGTGGCTGTATCGTTTTTCTATCGCCTTTTTATATTGAGAATAAAATAGACCAAAGAAATCTATAGCTTTTCCTTCCTTCATCTTTTTGCTAATAAATCCTTCACTATTCAAATCATCAATTTTTGACTCTTTAACTGTTCTGCCTCCTGTAGGATAATCTTTTCTAATTAAGTGGTACTCTTTCTCAAAAAGTACATTTAGGTCTGAACATTTAACAAAACCTCTTTTTACTAATTCGTCCGTTTCTTCTGTGATCTTGATTGTTTTATCGAGGGGTATCCGTTTACCTTCAATATCGGTCACCATAGGATTATCAGTCGCTTCTTGTAGAGGCTTTTCCAAAACATCTTCGTATATCTCCCCTACTTCCTCGCGTTTTTCAAAAACCAAAGGATATTGTTCTACCCACTTAGGATTATCTGGGATATCTTGAAAATAGAAATAACTTGCTTCTGCCACTTTTTCCGCTTTTTCCATCATCCACCTGTTCCATTTATTGTCGAGTAATGCAACCCGTCCGGCTTGGACTATAAAATCAGCATGAACAAGGAAGTTGATTTTTCTTTGCTTTATTGGGAAAAAGGAACATATATACCCTTCCATCGGCTTTAAGTTATCTTGTTCATCGAGTTGAAATGCTACTGAAACTTCTCTCTCTTCTATCTCTCCTCTTTTTGTTCTTATTGTCTCTTCATCTTTTTGGATTTCCTCGGGTATCTGAAATGTTCCGCGGAATACTAGAAACCGAGTGGCAATACTTCCATCTACAAGCAGGAATTTGCCAAATTCAATATCTTTATTGTTCGGAAGTGGTTGAAAATCTTCTATGCATGTGATATTACATACACGGCTTTTATTATTTTCTTCATTTTGAATGATTATACTCCTAATATTTCTAAGAAATAAAAGTGAGTGTCCTCCCAATTTTTCCAATTGTTCTATAGTCTCGGTAAAGCCCCCTTCCGCCTTAAAAGACAATATGAATATTGTCTTCTGTCGATCTATCTTTTCCGTTGGTTGGTCTATCCGGAAAGGGTAAAAATAATAGAGAGAACTTTCTTCAAATTCCTTCATACATTCTTCCTTATCAAACCGAAAACTATAGTTTCCTGAGTAAATTTCTGGTGCATCTGTCACTGGAAATACAGACCTAAACCCCACGCCCAAATATCCTATACTTTCATTTGGGTCTTTATTACTTGCTGCATAACAAAGATTTCTTACATCATCAGGAGTGAAAGGATTGCCGTCATGGATTATTTTTGCCCTCTTTTTTGAGATATATATTTGAAATTTAGTTGCACCTTCGTCCTCAGCATTTTGTAAAAGTTCATATACACATCGGGTGGAACTTTCCCATATGTCTCCTGAGACGACTTTTTGCAAATTACAATACCCTTTCCAGAATCCACCTATTTTTCGTTGTTGTTTTATTTCATCTTGTATTTGTGTAATTATGTTTTTTTCTTCCTTTACCATTTTCTCTCCTCCATGTCTATCTCTCGATGTTCTTCGTCGCCCGCAATTTCGGACAACTCGATCATATATGAAACTCACTTTTTGTTAAGTATTTCGCGTTGAGTCGCGTTAAACAGGGTTCCGAGAATCTCCTGGCCTTGTGTGAGAGAAAAGAGTGTTTCAATCCTCGGGAGGTCTTGGCCACTGCAAGTGACCTGCCCCCATTAATAGTACCACTTTCTTAGTTAGAGTCAACGGAATAGGGTAAATGGGCCACGAGATTGTTACCAGAGGGACCCTTTGAAAGGAAAAGGAATGAACAGACTTTTTTTAGACGTGAAACAGCCTTCAGAGCTAGCAGGAGTAAGCATTTTCACGTTCTATTCCTGGATTAGTCGGAAGAGGGTTCCTTATGTCAAAGTGGGAAGACTGGTTCGGTCTGAACCGAGAAGAATTGAGAAATGGATTGAGGGAAATAACATAGAAGAGAAGAATTGGATGGTCACAAATTGGTCACAAAAGGGTTAGACTAAGAAAGTGACCAAAGGAGTGGAAGCTGAAACCCTTTACCATAAAGAGATTGCTGGCGCGCCTGGCAGGACTCGAACCCGCGACACGCGGTTTAGGAAACCGCTGCTCTATCCTCCTGAGCTACAGGCGCATCTTCTAGAATAGCTTTCCTGTCTACGTTTAGGAAGTCGTAGTTTTTTCCTTCTTTCCCTTGTGACCAGCTGGTATCCATATAGTGCCCATTCTTTTTCCCCAAATATCAAGAGCTACCTTCTTATGGTCTGGGGAAAAGATGAGAGTAGCGGAAGGTCATATCGATAATCTTGTGCCCCAGAAGTTCCTGAACAGTCTTTAAATCAATCCCTGCCATAACTAGGTGAGAGACAGACGAACGATTCTCTACCTGAAATCAATATCCCCCAGATCCCGTCAAAGAGGTAAAGTCTAAAGCCTTGCTTTGTCCCTTCTTTGTAGTTATTGCTGTCCACCCGTACCTCAAGTAGAAGGGAGCAGTAGGTATCCAAGAAAATAACATTTAGAATTTAAACCCCAGCAGGAGACCAAGCTGTAAGCCGCTAAGGTCAACTTCAGTATCAAGCCAATCCAGTTCCAGCTTGGCCTTAGTATCGACGACGTACCTGGCCTCTAGATTCAAAGAGATTGGCTTATCCCCAAACTTGAATCCCGCCATCAGCACAAGACCAGTGGCGCCATCGTTAACAGATCCGATGACAGAACTGGTATCAACCAAACCTTGGGATGTGTAGATGTATTTTGTGTGGGTGTACATGAAAATGATAGGAAATGAACCTACTCCAGCTCCGATATAGAAGGGAGAAAATTTATAGATTCCAGAGAGAATCACAGGTGTAATAGTTAATTTGTACACCGCTAACCAATAACTTGGACCATGATCCAGCCACAAACTACCGCTGGTTTGTGATTCAAAGAAGCTATGCTCCAGTCTTAGCTGGAAATGTGGGTTGACCTCATATTCTAGTGCTAAACCGTACATCATTCCCGACTTAAACTTAGGGTCGGTATCACGCCAATCAGCTGTCTCAGCAAAGTAATCGTTTATTTTTCCAAATCCAAGGCTGTAATAACCAACATCCATAATAAATTTAGCCCGGGCTGGTGTTGAAGCAAGGCCAAAAACTAAGACCAGGATCCCAGCAATCACAAACCTCACGATCTTTCTTCTCATTCTTCTCCCTTCTTTAATTTTTGCCCCCTTCCTACCCTCAAGCTATCTCCTCATACTCCTTATCTACCTTCTCCTTATAAATTATTGCTTTCAGAGGTGAAGAGAAGTCAAAGTAAAAACTTATCAATGATATTTTTTTCTTCGTTGAAAAGACTAACGCCCCTTATTATGGCTAATTTCGCGTGTTGTTATTGGTAAGAATAGAAGACTTCTTTTTCTGGCTAAACAAACCCTTGGCCGAGTAACCGAGTGGCTGGAGTCGCTAAGGATGCCCCAGATTGGTCTTGGGCAGCCTGCTGCCCCACGTGGAATCGTCTAGAATTACTGTCTGTACAGCCCCATGGAGATGACCCCGGCCTCTATAGATCCTATGATAAACGCACCGATGAGGGCTCGGGTAAGTGACAGACTGATATGAGATGTAGCTGCCTATTAACTTATTTCCCCTGTCCTTGCCACCAGGTATAATTTATCAACAAGCTCCCCCAATGATAAATCTTTCTTTTCAAATTCTCCTACAGTCCTTCCCCTATCTAAAACGACAAATCTATCTGCAGCCGGGTATACATGATATATATTATGAGTTATGAAAATACAGGATTTTCCTTGCTCTTTTACCCCTTTTACAAAATTCAGTACTTTTTTTGTCTCTGAAAGCGATAAAGCCATGGTAGGCTCGTCCAAGATAATCAACTCTGCCTTAAAATGCAAAGCCCTGGCTATTGCCACGCCTTGTTTTTCTCCCCCGGATAATCTTCCCACAATTGAATCAGGTGTAAGTCCTGCTGCGGTAAATCCTATTACCTCTTTTAATATCTTCTCGGTCTCCTTTTTCGCCTTTTTTACCTGGAGGAAACCTAAGCCAGTGGTCATTTCTCTACCCATAAAAATATTTCTCCATAATGTTTGCTGCTCTCCCAGGGCTCTTTCCTGGTAAACAGTTTCAATACCTAATTCACGAGCTCTCTCCACAGAATGGTATGTTATTTCCTCCCCTTTAAAGTATATTCTTCCTTTATCTGGAGTGTGAACTCCGGTGAGGATTTTTATCAATGTTGATTTACCGGCGCCGTTATCACCTATCAATCCAACAACTTCGTTATACCCAACCTCAAAATTTTCTTCCCTTAAGGCAGCAACTTCTCCAAAATATTTAGAGATATTTACCATCCGTACTAATTTCTCATTCTTTACCTCCATTAAATTCCTCCTCATTGTCAGCGGATAGGATAAACGCTATACGCTACCCGCTAAACGCTATTTATAATTTAGGCTTTTCTTCTCAAAATCGAATGAATGGAAACAGAAATAACTATGAGTAAACCATAAATCAGGTTGGTCCAATATCCTGACAGTCCTATGGCGATAATTCCAGTTTCTAAAGATCCTATGATAATACTTCCAACAAAGGTTCCAAAAATAGTCCCCATCCCTCCAAAAACTGAGGTTCCCCCCAGGAAAACCGAGGCCATTGTTCCGAGAAGATATCCTTCTCCCGTTGTGGGCCAATAATATGACATTTCCAGATCAAGCAGTATTCCAGCAAAAGCAGCGAAGAATCCCAGTTGCGTGAAGACAAGCATTCTCACCCTGTTTACAGGTATACCCATCATTCTAGCACTTTCTATATTATCTCCGGTAAAATATATATGAGTACCAAATTTATGTCGATTCAAAATCAACCAGAAAAGAAAAGCCAGCCCAACAGCCCACAGCGCCTGAGCTGGAACAACACCTCCTATTCTACCGACTAAACTCTTAAATAAGACCGTTCCTCTGAGAGGTACCAGCGTTATTCCCCCCGCTGCACTGAAGACTAAAACCAATCCCTTCCAGAAAAACATTGTCCCTATAGTTACTATTAACGAGGGAAGACCGACTTTCGCTACCAATATACCGTTTAAAAGTCCGGCCAGTAAACCTGTAATCAAAGAGATTATTAGAGCCAGGGTAGGATTTCCGGTTGAGGCAGATAAACTTGCAAACATCCATGCGGAAATTCCCATTATTGAAGGAAAGGAAAGATCTATCTCTTTACAAATAATTACCGGTGTCAAAGCTAAAGCCATGATAGTCATAAAGGGGATGGTGGACATAAAAGAATAGTAAATATCGGGGAAGAGAAAAGTTCGGGGATCTCCAATAATAAATAACGTAAATAATGCTACCAGAATTGCAAATATACTCCACTGTAATTTGAATTCACTTAGCTTGAGATAACGTTTCAGCATTTTTATTCTTTCCTCCATACTGAGTGTTTATAAAAGCTGTATCTTGTATTATGCAATACCCACGACGAATTAAAGCAACCTCCCCTCGCGCCGTTTTGTAGATTGCACGCCTGCCTTCGGCAGACTGGCAATGACAGTTTCCCTATTCTCTATTCGCTATACGCTATTTACGCTCTTTTCCTCAAGATCGTATGAATTCCAACAGAAATAACTATGATCAAACCATAGAACACCTGGGTCCAAAACCCCATAAGCCCTACACTAATGATTCCAGCCTCTAAAGCCCCTATGATAATAGCTCCAATAAAGGTTCCAAAAATAGTCCCCATCCCCCCGAAAGGTGAGGTCCCCCCCAGGAAAACCGAGGCTATTGTCGGGAGAAGAAATCCTTGTCCCGTTGTGGGCCAATGATATAACGCTTCCAGACTAACCAGTATTCCAGCAAAAGCAGCAAAGAATCCTAATTGTGCAAAGACGAGCATTTTTACTCTATTTACGGGTATACCCATCATTCTGGCACTTTCTATGTTATCTCCGGTAAAAAATATATGAGCACCAAATTTATGCCGATTCAAAACCAACCAGAAAAGAAACGCTAATCCAACAGCCCACAGCGCCTGAGCTGGAACAACACCTCCTATTCTACCCACTAAACTCTGAAATAAGACCGTTCCTTTAACAGGCACCAGCGTTTTTCCCACTCCTCCACTGCAGACCATAATCATTCCCCTCCAGAAAAACATTGTCCCTATAGTTATTATTAATGAGGGAACGCCGACTTTCACCACCAATATACCATTTAAAAGTCCGGCCAGTAAACCTGTAATCAAAGAGATCACCAGAGCCAGAGTAGGATTTCCGGTTGAAGCGGATAAACTTGCAAACATCCATGCGGAAAATCCCAATATTGAGGGGAAGGAAAGATCTATCTCCTTACAAATAATTACCGGTGTCAAAGCTAAAGCGAGGATAGCCATAAAAGGGATGATGGACATAAAAGAATAGTAAATTCTAAAACCAAGAAAAACTCTGGGATTTTTAATGGTAAATACTGCAAGTATTATTGCAAGAACTGCAACCATACTCCACTGCAATCTAAATTCACTTAGCTTAAGATAGTGTCTTAGTGTTTTCGTTTTTTTCTCTTTTGGCTTTTTTATGGTTAGACTTCTGAATTCTTCAGAACGCAGCAACTTCTCAAGAATGAAGAGAAGTTGCTGCGTTCTTTTTCAATCACACCCAACAATCACTAAATTACCTGATTCCTTGCTCGGCTAATGCAGCAACAGGTTCAACATTGGAAGCATCTACTACACCGGACCCGGTATTGATGTGAAGACCGGCAAAGCCATATTTCTTAGTCAAGACAATTTGAACAATGGGCAGATATCCCTGGAGATATGGCTGCTGATCATGTACAGCTGCAGTATACCCGTTTCTAATAGCCTCTACTGATGCCGCACTAAGATCAAATCCTGCACCCATTATTTCTCCTGGCTTTACACCCGCTGTTTTGAAGTACATTTCTAGTGTGCCGGTGAGTCCTCCGTGATCAGTTATGATTAATTTAACATCGGGATTAGCTGCTATGTATCCTGCTACAACTGGTGCACCCAAAAGTGGATCAGTATTCACTGCATCTGAAATTTCTATATAATCAACTGTTACTCCTGCTTCCTCCAAGCCATCTATACAACCTTTTGACCTTAGTCCTCGGGTTGGTTGTGAGAGAAGTCCATAAACTAAAGCCCTGTCCCCATCTCCTAGACCAAGGAGTCTAGCGGTGTGTCTAGCTAACATAAGGCCAGATGCATACAACTCCTGACCAACATAACCAAAGCCCACTGCAGTATATTTGTCTTCAATACGAGGAAGAGTCGTGTTCTGGCTCGTTACTATAATCCCCTTGGCAATAGCTTGATCAACTAAGAGTTCAAATGCATCATCTCCTGGGTGTCCCATGATAGCAATACCGTCAGGATTAGCAGCCATGGCATCTTTAAAGTCCGCAATCATTTTTGCAACGTTCCAGTCCGACCATACATACGTCACGTCAGCTCCCAAATCATATTCTGCCTGTTTTGCTCCATTATAGACAACACCAGCAAAAGGACATCCTGGTGGTCCTCCGTTGAAAAAGTATATTTTCACTCCCTTGCCCAGTTTTTCAAGCCCATAGCCTGTGGCGGCAAAGGCGAGACCGAGACAAAGCACCAATGTAGCAACTATCATCAGCCTCTTTTTCATTTTATACTCCTTTTTTCCCCATGGTTTATTTTTTTGTGCAGAGTCCTGAGAGAAAAAAGTTAATTATCTCTCCTCGGAGCTTCCTTTTATCTCAAGCTGGATGACCTTCCTTGACTTTTCACCTTCCTCCCAGGTCGTAGTTTCCAGCTTTACCTTTGGTAACGAAAAATTGACTTAACCGCGTTTCAGTGACAAATATTATATATACGTCCTTCAGAGCTGTCAAATCACTGGCTCAAAAGTTTTTCTACGGCTGGTTGAGGAACTGGAGAATCAAACGGGAACACTCTTGGGGCTTCTGAAGGTGAAGATTATGAATACCGCCTTTGAGGGTGACGCTCTCAAGCTTCTTCACAGTTTTTTGAAGAACTTGTAGGGTTGGTTTGAGAAACTTTTTAAAGTCCGATTTTTCCCCCATTAAAAATAAGATTGGCGACTTTATCTGAGTATCCTCATATTTCACCTTAAGCTCATTTTGATTGATTTTAGCCAGGTTGTACCAGAAAATTCGAGTGGAGGTCACATTGTTCCAATGAATTATTTGAGTTATCTTTTTCTGATCCATCCTGCTCATCTGGCTAAAACTCGGGCCCATAACTAATCTAGTCATAGGTGCATCCAAAAGACCTGTCCGCAAAAGGCCAATCCATAAATCACCCACAACCGGTTTTCCCCGAAGGGATAAAAGCAGTCGATGATCTTTCACGAACTCCTCGACGTCAAGAAAACCCTCGATAACAATGACTTTATTGGTGAGGTTCGGATACTTCTTGGCAAATTGAAAAGCGATGGCGCCTCCATAGCAAATGCCTATAAAATCAGCTTTTTCAATTTCTAACTTCTCCATAAACTTTTTAATAAGATCTGCCTGTTCGCTGAAGCCATAGTTAAAGTTGAAGGAAGGTTTATCTGAGTCACCATTACCTAAAGATTCAATGGCTAGGACCCGGCGATGTCTTGAAAGAAAAGGTAGCAAAGGATTCCAGACTCTATAGGTTGCCATCGATCCGCCAATCAAAATAAGGGGCTTGCCACTTCCAGATTCTACATAGTGTAGATTATGGCCATCAACCACCACAAATCTATCTCTCCCGAGTTTTGCAGTTTGAGCAACTCTATGAACATCATTTTTATAAAAGAAATATCTCGGTCTACCAAAACTCAAGCCAAAGTAATGGACGATGCGACCATTTCTTTCCAGCTCCGCCGCATAATCAAAATCGAGGATTCGGGAAAGTCCCACTGTACCACCAAAGGTGAGATGATCCACCTTATAGCCGACTCTCAAGGCTGACCGATTTAAAACCCTATACTCGAAGCCAAGGTGAAATTCAACCCCATCCTCCTGGAGAATCCCACCCAAGGTGAGAAGATTCTTATCCTTTCCCCATCTCGTCGTTAGGGAAACGACCTCGTGGCTCTCAATTTTCTTGTCGGCCCGGAAAAGGTTCTTCTGGTAGACACTGATGTCAAACCAATCACGAGGAGACACCAGAATTCCAGCGTTTATACTGGTCCCTCTTCTTTTTTTATCAAAATCAGAGCTCAGACCCCAACCAAACCAGGGCAGAGGTCTAAATCCGTAGCCAATTTTGTAATTGCTCCGACCTTCCTTTCTGAATCGGCTAATCCCCAGTGGACCTATATTTAAAGTAGTGGTGAGATTTGATGAGGGAACCGACGAGTTATATCCTTCTACGGACAACCCAACACCTTCCAGCCATCCCAGCCCAGCTGGATTGAAGAGAAGAACAGAGGGGTCCTGCACAGGAATAGGAAGAATCCCTCCCATTCCCATGGCTCGAATGCTTGAAAGTTTCTCATCTAAAAGGTTCTGGGCCAAAACAGAGGCATCCCAGCCCCCAAAAATCAACCCAAAAATTGCCAAACCAAGGCCAAATACGAATTTAGCATCCAAATTTCTCATTGGCTAATTCAACGATTCCGCGGGCAACGTCCAATGCTGCCTTGGGCTTGACAAGCTCCCTGGCTCTAGCTTGCCAGTTTTCAAAATCAAAGGACCCATCAAGAAATTTTTGGATCAAACTAACCATCTCTTTTTCTCTTTGCAGGTTGAAGGCAATCTTCTTTTTGAGAAGGAACTCCTGATTTTTTCTCTCCTGCCCGGCTAAGGAATCCAGGATCCCAAGAGGAAGATCTTTAACCAAAGCTTCAGTAACGGTAAGTCCTCCTGGCTTACTCATAAGTAAATCTGATATTTCCATTAACTCATCGACTTTCTTGGTATAGCCCAAAATCTTGCTAGGGATACTAAGTTCTGATTCGATTTCTTGAAGCTCTTTCTTCAGCCCATCATTGGTTCCGGTAACTATCAAAAGCTGAACAGGTAGACCTAATCCATTTAAGGCATCTACGATCCGGCGTAAAGGTCCCATCCCCTGACCTCCTCCCATCAAAAGAATGGTAAAAAGATCATGCCTTATTCGCCATTTATTTTTTAATTCCTCTTTATCAGTATCTTCAGAAAAAATAGGCGAGATAGGGATTCCACAGACTTGAACCTTGGCCTGGGAAATTCCTTTTTTCCTCAGACTATCTTTCATGCCCTCATGAGCAAGGAAATAGACATCAACATTGTTGTAAGTCCAGTAAGGATGAAGAGAATAATCAGTAGGAACCGCTACCAACAAATAATCTAATTTTCTTCGTCTTTTTATAGTGGAACAGAGAACAAGAGGTAGTCCATGGGTACATATGACCACCTGCGGATTAAAAGGAAGAATAACCTCCTTATAAAGTCGGAAGGAATTTAGCCGGCAAGAAAACTCTCTCAAACCACAGGTTAGCCAAAAAATTAGGTTACTGTTCCAGAGAAAATCCCAGAACCAGGGGGTTACTTTTATAGCAGCGTAATAGAGATCATCCAATATTTTCCTGGCCAGGGGATTTCCGTGCTTGAAGATATCTTCCTTCCGCACCTTTATTTGAGGATATAACCTCTCTAAGGCCTGTTCGATGGCCTCGGCAGCACGGTGGTGACCCGACACTCTGGAGACATATAGAAGAAGGATTTTCATGACTTATTTAGATCTTAGTACCTCGGGGACCCTGAAAAGAGCCCATTATCTTCCCCTAGCCTGGAGATCTATCAGGCTGTTTCTCTACTATAAAATTTAGCCCCTCTAAAGTTAGCACAGGATTAACCTCATCGATTTCGGCACATTCCTCTCCTAACAAGAGTCCTATTCCACCCGTGGCTATGACTTTTACCTCTTTTCCGAGCTCCTTTTTTATTCCCCTGATGATCTCTCTTACTCCACCAAGACACCCATAAAATAACCCTGCCCTTAAACCATCTTTAGTATTCTTTCCAATTACAGATGCTGGTTTTTTGAAGTCTACCGGGAATAAAGCTTCCGTCTTCTCGGCCAGACTCTCCATAGCAGTCCTCACGCCCGGAGCTATAACTCCCCCCAGATATTCTCCTTCTTCCGAGATCACATCAAAGGTAGTAGCGGTTCCAAAATCTATGACAATGGCCGGAAGTTTATACAACTGTGCCGCAGCAACTACATTGGCTATTCTATCTGCTCCTACCTCCCAGGGATTATCACACAAAAGAGGTATTCCTACTTTCTCTACCTCTATTTCAAATGCGGTTACTCTAAAATACTTCTCTATTGCTTTCTTTAAAGGAGAAACCACCGAGGTAACTACAGAACAGATCATTGCTTTACTTATCTTAATTTCTCTGCCAGACTCTCCTATCCAACTGGAAAGTAAGATTCCCCATTCATCAAGCTCTTTTCTGGATTGGGTAGCAAATTCTCCGGTGAGCACTAGATTCCTTTTTTCAAAAACTCCTGCCTTGACTACCGTATTGCCTACATCAATAACCAGGTTCATATCTTTGGGGACCTTTCCTTAACATATCCTTTCTCAGGAAGGATCTTTTTGTGTAACCCACTCTCTAATCTCAGGATCAGTCCACCGTCTTCATCTAAATCCTGTGCTAAACCTTGAAACTTTCCCCCAGTAGTTACAACCTCCACCTGCCGACCCAGTAAAGATGAAAATAAGCGAGCTTTTTCTAAAAGTATGCGACCATTGACTTGAGAGGAACAATATAGATTTTCTAGCTCTTCTAACGTAGACTCAAGGAACCTTTCCTTTGAGGTTGAGTCTCCGGTTTCCCTGATCAATGAAGTTGCTATAAAAGAAAGGGGTGAAGGAAATTCCCGAACATTCAGATTAACTCCTATGCCCATGATGGCAAAGTTCACGTCGCATCTTTCAGCTCTCACTTTGATTAACACCCCTGCCACTTTTTTGTCCTTTATCACCACATCGTTAGGCCATCGAATCCCCACCTTAAGCGAAGAAAAAAGTCTATCTATACTCATAGCAATTCCGGTGGCTCCCAGGATGCTCAGCCGGGAAGCCTCGGAAGATATCATGCGAGGACGCAAAATAAGAGAAAACCATAATCCCCCTTGAGGAGAATACCAGTAATGATCCCCCCTTCCTTCTCCATGAGTTTGCTCATCAGCTACCACCACTGTCCCCTCTTCTGCTCCTTTTTTGGCAAGCAAATAGGCTACTTTATTGGTGGATTCTAGACAGGAGTAATGATAAATTTCTTTACCAAACACTGATTGTAACTGGCCAGCCACAGATTTACGCTGATATTTTTCTTTTATTATCATATACAAATCTTTTGAATTCTGGTTTTCTGCCAAAATTCAATAATAAGCCAACTTCAATAGTTGTTGCCTTATTTTTCAACTCAACAAACTCAATAAACCCAATAAACTCAACAAACTCAAACCGTGTTCATCTCTGTGCACTCTGCGATCTTTGCGGTGAAGCTTACCACTAACTGCTGATAGCTTTTTTATCAAATACTCCTGGAGCTACATAATCCCCGTATTTTGCTCTGGCAGCTTCTAATCTCCGTTTTTGCTTTCTAAGGGTTTCAAACAAGATCTTTGGAGTATCGGGAACCTTTGTTTTGTAGATTTTGACAATCCTTTCGATTTTTGCAAGATTCTCTGGAATTCTTAAGGTAAACTGCTCTGCATAATCTTCTTTAGCGTAATCTTTATCAAGGACTTCTCTAAATAATCTCTTAAGGTCTTTGTATTTCGGGATATAACCTGTTGGGATTTTTATTGCACCTACATCCCCGTTAACCCTTAGCTCCATCCATTTAATCCAGACATATTTATCATTCATCGCATTCATATATTTGCCATTTTCATCCTTCAAGAAGTAGTTAACAGAGAAGATAGACGGTGGCTTATCTATAGCACTGCTGAATTTAAGATTATTATAGATAAATTTACCAACAGTAATTGACAAAAAATCAAGATTGGACATAGGATTGAACTTTCTTACACCCTCTTTTCCAAGAGTTGCTGCTGTGGTTTCTGACTCTAATGTTGCACCCATGGTCAATATTCCGTGGCTCCAATCAAAGGCCTGCTTCACAGGTACGAAGGTGTCGGAATCTCTACCTCCGTAAATTATCCCACTTACCATTACTCCTCGAGGATCATCTAGCTTTGGATCACAATTTTTTAACCTACTTATACAGATGGTATATCTTGCATTCTTGTGGGACTGAGGTATCTGGTTACCATTTGAATCTTTTTTCCCTATAGTCCACTTTCCAGAATGATTAATACCCTTCTTGGGAACATCCTCATCTTTTCCAATCCAGTATGGAATCCTATCATCAGTTACTAGAACGTTAGAGAAGATTACTTCTCCGGGAGAATTGAGAGCTTCCCAGATTAAGGGATCATCTTTTGAATTAACACCTCTGATAATTCCAAATATTCCATATTCAGCATTTACAGCACGGACCTCTCCATCTTTCCTCCTCAAAAATGCTATATCATCACCAACAATGGTCTCACCTTTTAACATGGAAGTGGCAGTTTTACCACACGCACTTGGGAAAGCGCCTGTGAAGTAGCTCACCCGACCCCCTGGACCGTGAACCCCTATAATGAACATATGCTCAGTCAGCCACCCTTCCTGTGAAGCCTTGTGGATGGCCAACCGCATAGCAAGTTTTTTAAGTCCGATAGTATTTCCGCCATACTGGGTATTGGTGCTGAAAACTGCATTGTCTTTTATATCTATATATATCCTGCGTTTATCAATATTTTTACTTACCCCATTTTCCAGAACACCTGCACTGTGAACAAATTTGAAAAATCCATGGGGATCCCCGATTTCCTTGAACTCCTCGTATCCACTTCTATAGAGAATGCCTTCGCTGTGGGCAACATAGCCTGAATCGGTCATCTGAACACATGGAATTGAGAACTCAGAGTTTGTTGGGCTTAAACAGAAGAAACAAACATATACCTCTTTTCCGCGCATAATATTTTTCAGGTATTCATGTACTTCCTTAAGCCCTTTTCCTCGATCTATTGCATTAATATGGGCACCAAGATTCATATCAGGGGGAAGAAGATATTTGGTTTTATCTTTATCCCTTGCCTGGTCATCATATCCGTCAAAATGGACTGTATGACCTTCAATGGCAAGTTTTTCCTCCTCCCTATTTTCTAATGCCTTATTTCTAATATACTGAGCGTCTTCAGCAGAATCAGTGCGGACAAAAACAGAAGCAGGATTACAATGCTCCACATATTTTGCTACAAAATCAACAAGCTTTGGATTGTCCAACACCATTAGCTTTTTGTAGCTATCTGCTTTACACTTTTTTTCCAGCAATTTTACACAACTTTTTTCCTTCATGAAAGACAGTTGAATCCCTCCAGAATCCTGTCTGCCTCTTTTCTATCTTTCTTTATTCTTTCCGCCAAGCGCGAAAAGGAGGCAAACTTTTCTATTCCCCGAATTTTGTCAACCAACTCGATTTTAATCGTCTCTCCATAAATATTCCCCTTAAATTTTATTATGTGTACCTCAATTCCAAAGGAACTATCACCAAAAGTCGGCTTACCCCCCACGTTTATTATTGCCTTGTAACAATTTCCCTTTAAACTAAGTTTACCGGCATATACCCCCGGAGCAGGTAAAAGTTTATGGGGATGAGACTCCAGGTTGGCGGTGGGATAACCAAGAGCTCGACCTCGTCTCTTCCCCTTCACTACCTTGCCAAGAATTGTGGGATGTCGACCCAGCCATTGGCTCACCTTTTCTATCTTTCCTTCTTTCAACCACTCACGAATCAAAGAACTGCTCAGTTTTTTCTTTTCTACTTTGAGAAGAGGAATTAGCTTGAGCTTGTATCCAAACTCATTTGCTGCCTCCTTTAGCCACCTCACATCTCCCTTTCTATCTTTACCAAATACAAAATCTTCCCCTACCACCACTTCTTCAATCTCTAAGTTACTGCTCAGTTGTTTCACAAAGGAATACGGAGAAAGACGCGCAAAATTAGAGGTAAAGGGTAAAATCAACAGTAAATCTATATCTAATTCGGCAAGAATCTTCTTCTTTTCTTCCCAGGTGGTTAGAAGAAGTAAAGGCTGGCCAGAGAAATGTTCCGAAGGATGAGAGACAAAGCTAATCACACAACTTTTTCCTCCCTTCCGCTTTGCCTTCTTAACTAGCTGAGTGAGAATCTTTTGGTGTCCCTTGTGAATTCCATCATAAAAACCAATGGTAAGAATAATGTGTGCTAGTTTTTCCTTGGGGAGAAATTTTCTTTTAACCTCCATCTTAAATAAGTACTCTCAGATATTTAAAGCCTATCTTATCTTTACAAAAATGAGATTCTTCTTGCAGACTTATGGCTACTGCTAGAAGTTCCCCTTCTTGACTGCATAATCGAACCTTATCGCCTTTTCCCAACTCCTTGGGTAAGAAATCCAGATGAGATAAATATAGAGGTCTGCCCCATTTGACTATCTTCTCCACTCCAGATTTTACCTTGACCAAGGGCAGGTGCGGTAAAGAATCTTTCAAGGAACAAACAATTCCTTCCTCTTTGCCATTGGCTACTTTTTCCCCTAAATCCTTCAATCTCTTGGCTTGCCTTAAATCGAAAGGACCTATCTCAGTTCGGCAAAGCGCAGCCTGGTAGGCTCCAAAACCAGAAACCCTACCTACATCGGCACATAAACTCCTTACGTAAGTGCCTTTAGAGCAGCGTATTTTAAACTTTACTCTAGGATGATGGTTAGAGACGAAATCCACCAGCTCAAGCTCATAAATCCAAATTTTCCTTGGTATACGCTCAACCTCCAGTCCGTCTCTGGCTATTTCATAGAGTCTCTTTCCCTTCCAGTGAACAGCAGACCACATAGGAGGAGTCTGGATTACTTTTCCCCTAAAACGAGCAAAAAACTCCTCTACTTTGGCTTTGGACAGGTCCGAGGCGTTTTTCTCCTCTACCACCTCTCCCTGACCATCAAAACTGGTAGTGGTCATACCAAAAATCATCTCGCCTTGATAAGTTTTGTCCAAATCCTGTAGAAAACGGCTCAGCTTGGTAGCCCGGCCTAAACATATCAAGAGAAGCCCACTTGCTTGTGGGTCCAGTGTTCCGGTATGTCCCACCTTCCTTATCTTAAGGAGCTGCCTGATTCTGTCCACAACATCATGAGAGGTCAACCCTTTCGGCTTATCTATCAATAATAGTCCATCCATGATCCTTACCTATTTTGGGAATCTTGTTGACCAAAGGGATTTTCCAAGACCATAATTTCAAAAACTGTCTACCCCACTTTGCAAATTAATATTGTGTCGAGGAATATTTGGCGACGGTCAGGAATGGGGAAGGATAACTACATTATCTCCATCCTGGAATCTATGAGGGAGATCTTTTTGTCTTCTTTGATAAAGTTAACAATCTTAGACAACATACGCTGAGCAAACCTTCCCTCGGTAGTCAAAAGAGCTATACCCAAACCTGCTCTTTGCCACAGATCCTGATGTCTGATTTCAGAGACAGAGACATTGAAATTATTGCGTATGCGGTCAGTTAAGCTCTTTATGATCCGTCGCTTATCTTTCAAAGAATTACTGGAAAATAACTTAATTTCCAGCTCTAAAATTCCTATGACCATTTTTGCTTAACGAACTCTTCTTGTTTCGTAGACTTTAATTAGATCACCTTTTCTTACCGCGTTAAAACCCTCTACATTTACTCCGCACTCTAGTCCTGTGAGGACCTCACTTGCATCTCTGTCAAAACGTTTAAGACTACTAACCACACCTTCTCCCACTATCTCATCTCCTCTAAAAACTTTGACTTTGCTGCCCCTAACTATTTTACCTGTGGTAACGTAAGAACCTGCCACAACTCCTACTTTTGGGATTCTAAAAGTATTCCGAACTTCAACTTCTCCTATCTCTACCTCTTCATACTGGGGTTCTAAAAGACCTTGCATACTCTTCTTGATATCATCAATCATTTCATATATGACCTGATAGGATCTTATCTCTACTCTCTCATCTGTAGCTAAGCTACGGCTCTCCGAAAGTGTCCCTACGTTAAAACTAATTACTATACCTTTTGAAGCAGCGGCGAGGAGAACATCGGATTTATTTACTTCTCCTATTCCCCCATGAACTAATTTTATCTTCACCTCCTCATCTTCTAAATTACTCAAAACATCCCTGAGAGCTTTTAATGACCCCTGAGTATCTGTCTTCAGGATAATATTAAGAGCCTTTTTCTCCTTCACCTCATCCTGGTAAAGACTTTCCAAAGTTATCGTATCTCTTTTGGTTAAGCTCTTTGCTCTTTCTTCTATCCTGACCTCTTCCGCTGACTGACGAGCTTTTCTCTCACTTTCAACTTTTCTAAATATACCTCCGGGAGTTCCTATGTCGGAAAGTCCCAAAACTCTTACCGGTGTGGAAGGACCCGCTTCTTTTAACTTTTTCCCCTTCCAATTAATTAAAGCCCTTACCTTCCCAAAACTGGCCCCTCCTACCAGAATATCTCCTATTTTTAGACTACCCTCCTGAATCAATATGGTCGAGCAGGAACCTTTCTGACGATCCATTTCCCCCTCGATTACTACCGCCTTAAAATCCCCCTTAGGATCTGAGGTTAGCTCAAGCATTTCTGCTTCCAAAAGGATCATCTCTAACAGTCCATCTAATCCCTCTTTGGTTAAGGCGGAGACCTCCACACAGATGGTCTTTCCTCCCCATTCTTCGGGAGTTAAATCATATTTATTGAGTTGTCTTTTGACCTGGTCTGGTTTGGCCTCACTCTTATCTATTTTATTTACAGCAACTACGATAGGAACCTTAGCTGCTCGAGCATGATCGATTGCTTCGACTGTTTGAGGCATAACTCCATCATCAGCAGCGATTACCAGAACCGCGATATCAGTAACCTGAGCTCCATGCGCCCGCATAGCTGTAAAAGCCTCGTGGCCCGGAGTGTCAATAAAAACTATTCTTTTCCCCTGAAACTCCACCTCTGAAGCTCCGATTCTTTGAGTGATCCCACCTACCTCCTCCTTAGCTACAGCTGTCTGGCGTACAGCATCCAGAAGAGAGGTCTTGCCGTGATCCACATGGCCCAACAACGTCACTATGGGAGCCCGGGGATGAAGTTTCTTTGCTTTAGGGGAGGGTTTTCTCTTCTTTAATGCCAATTCCTCTAGCTGTCTAACTTCTTTGGAGGATAGACTGCTCAGGCTGCTTTTGGCTTCGATCCCTAAACTAGTAAGTAATTTTAAAAGCTCACCGGAGGATAAGTTTAACCTTCTAGCTAATTGATATACCCGCATCATTTTCTTTGACCCTTAAGATCTATTGACTAATTTCTTTAGCTCTGTTAAAAATTTTCTCGGCTAGCTTAGGTCCAATTCCTGAGACCTTGCACAATCCCCCAATCCCTCCTCTAATAATATCTTTGTGAGTTAGAAAACCGGCCTGTTTTAAACCAATCAAGGTCTTCTCACCTACTCCAGAAAGTTCTCTCAGAAAAGCTGATTCTTCTTCTATCTGGCCCAGAGACCGAATGTCAATCTGCCACCCCGTTAATTTAGCTGCTAATTTCACATTTTCTCCATGGCTCCCGATGGCCAGGGAAAGTTGATCATCAGCCACGATAACCTTTGCTTCCTTATTGGCCTCATCAAGCTTAACTTGCTTAACTTCCGCTGGCTTAAGAGAATTCTTGATAAAAACAGAAGTTTCCTCACTGTACCTTATTATATCAACTCTCTCTCCCTCTAGTTCTCGCAAGATAGCCTTAATTCGAGAACCTCGCAAGCCTACACAAGCTCCCACTGCGTCCACCCTCTTCTGCCCTGACTCTACAACCACTTTAGCTCTTCTTCCTGCATCTCGCTTTATCTGTCTAATTTTAACAATTCCCTCCTCTACTTCTGGCACTTCCAACTCGAAAAGTCTTTTCAAAAAAATGGGGTGGGTCTGCGAAAGAATAATACGAGGGCCTTTAGGTTCACGGGTGACCCTCAGGATATAAGTCCTAACCCGTTCGCCCTGTCGGTATTCTCTGTTTAACAGTTGTTCCCTTACAGGAAGAATTCCTTCCGTCTTACCCAGATCAATGAGAATAAAGTGATCAGCTTTATACCTCACCGTCCCACTAATTATTTCTCCTTCCCGCTTCTTAAATTCTTCATAAAGAAGATCCTTCTCCATCTCCACGATCTGTTGCATCATTACGTACTTGCCAGTACTGGCAGCAATTCTACTAAAATGGAAAGGATTAACCTCTATTTTCACTTGGTCTCCCAATTTTATCTTGTCATTGATTTTCCGAGCTTCTTCCAGAGAAATTTCTGTTCCAGAATTGGTCACCTTTTCTACTACCTCTTTGTCTACCAGAACTTGAACTTTTCCTTTTCCCTCGTCCAGAATCACTCTCAAGTTCCGAGGCGATTGATCATATTTTTTCTTGTAAGCCGAGGTTAAAGCCTCTTTAACGCTCTCTAAAAGGATCTCGGAAGAAAGACCCCTTTCTCTTCCTACACGTTCCAAAAGAAAGAAAAATTCACTGCTTTGCATCTTGGATCAGCTCTTTAATTCGCTGGGAAATCATATTTTTTTTGACTTTCTCAACCTTTGCCTCTCGACGGGTTTTAATTTCGATCTTACCTTCTTTTAAAAAGGTGTCACCGGCAATTACTTTAAAGGGAATACCAACAAGATCTGCATCATTAAATTTTACTCCGGCGCTTAAGTCCCGATCATCCCATAATGTTTCTACCCCCTGATCTTTCAGGTCCTGACAAACCTCCTGCGCTACCTTAAACATTTTCTCCAAGGTTGGTATCACCATGGTTTGGAAGGGGGCAATCTCTGGGGGCCAAATGATACCCTGGGAATCATGGTTTTGTTCTATTATTGCAGCAGGAAGCCTGCTTACTCCAATCCCATAGCAGCCCATAACAAAATAATTTTCCTTTCCCTTTTCATCTAAAAAGGTGGCTTTAAGAGACCGACTGTAGATTTCTCCCAGTTGGAAAAGATGACCTATCTCAATTCCCCTCCTTACCTCCATCCGACTCTTACAGACGCGACACAAATCCCCGGAGAGAGGAAACCCTATGTCTCCAATTATAGTGGGCTGAAAATCCCTGCCGGCATTAACGTTTAACAAATGGGTATCCTTGCGGTTAGCTCCCGCAACCAAATTCCGACTTTTCATTACTGTATTATCTGCAATTAGTGGGTATTTGTCAAGTCCGACTGGTCCAGTAAATCCAGGTTCTACCCCAATCTCTTCCTTAATCAAATTGTTCCCGGCTATTTCAAGTTTTTTGACCTTTAAGAGAGCTTGTAGCTTTGCCTCGTTTATCTGGTGATCACCTCTAATTAAGCCAGCTATCAAACCTTTCTCGGTTTGATAAAAAATGGTCTTTAAAATGTCCCCGGGTCTGCAGTGGAGAAATTGACTTACTTCTCTAACGGTCCTGGTATTGGGCGTGGAGATCTCCTTCATTGGTTCGAGTTCAGCTTGAGCCTCCTCTAGTGATTCATATTCAGCCTTTTCCAGTTTTGCCACACACCCACAGTGCTCGCACAGCACAATTTTATCTTCACCCGAGCTAGCCAGAGCAACGAATTCCTCGGAGAGTTTGCCTCCTATAGGACCGGTATCAGCCTTTACCACTCTACAATCCAATCCACAGCGAGAGAAAATTTTTTCATAGGCTTTTTTCATTCTCTGGTAAACTGAGACTAATTCTTCTTCATTTCGACAGAAGCTATAGGCATCCTTCATCAAGAACTCTCTTGCTCGAATGACTCCACCCCGTGGTCTTAGCTCATCTCTAAACTTCGTCTGAATCTGATAAAGTATTAAAGGAAGTTTTTTATAAGAACTTATCTCTTCTTTCACCAACTGAGTTATCATCTCTTCATGGGTGGGTCCTAAAGCAAACTCTGCGCCTTTTCTATCCTCAAAGCGAACAAGCTCTTCTCCGTAATTTTCCCACCTTCCGCTCTTTTTCCACAGATAAGCTGGTTGAAGAAAAGGAAGGAGTAACCTTTGCGCTCCAATCCGATCCATTTCATCCTCGATAAGGGAGCTAATTTTAGCTAAAACTCTGTACCCGAAAGGAAGAAAGCAATATACACCTGCAGCAAATCTCTTTATCAAACCCGCTCTGAGCATCAATTTGTGGCTCAAATGCTCCGCCTCCTTGGAGGACTCCTTAGAGGTAGAAAATAGATATCGGGAAAGTCTCATTCATTACCTCCCTTTTGGTGAAATAAAAAAAATAGCACAAAATTACCCCTTTTTTTAATTCACAGCTTAAACACCTCTTTCACTCTTTATAATACATAACTGAAGAGGAATGTCAAGAAATACCTCAGGACAATTTCTTCCGTCGCTGTATAGTAACTTCTTATTCTTTCTACTCAGCTTCTCGTTGCCTGCGGCACTTACCAGCCGGGAAAAATATAAACTCGTCGCCTTGCTCCTCAAACAGTATATTTTTCTTTTTCCTCAACTCGAAGCTTCGTTAAGGTAGTTCCTATAAGGCTCCGGCTGCGCCTCCTTCGGACCAGAAAATGTCCTTCGGTAGACCATATAATTTCCTAGTTCATCAAGAAATCAAATTATTAGAAAAGATCGAGCTGTTTTTCTGAGCTTTTCTCTTCTTCGTCAAATACTCTTACCTCTCCGTAAACCCCGTCATAACCACATTTTATCTTTACCTTTCCCTTTCTGACCCGCATTATACCCTCTACGATTCTGGAAGATATTGATCGAGAGAGTTCACTCTCTGGGACCTCCAACAATACTTTAAACTCACCCCCCAACCGCTGAGTAATTCCCCTATATCGCTTCTCCACAGCCTTGGTATCAACGCCCTGACCCAAAGCTCCGGCGATGATCTCTGATAGAGGAATGAGATGTTTAAAAGGAATGTTATCTTCAGTTCCTCCGAAGCCTTCATCCCTATCTGCCAGAGTCTCCACTCGATGCATTACTCCTATGGTTAGAGGCTTGCCGCATTTAGGACACAGATTTTTATACTTTCGACTCTCTTTGGGAGAAAAACAAAGGCCGCACCCGCGGTGACCATCATAATGATATTTTCCTTCCTGTGGAAAAAACTCTAGAGTGTAGAGGAATTTTTCCTTATTTTTTTCCCTGAAAATCTTTTTGATACCCTCATAGCCTATTCTGCAAGAAAAGACATTGGCTTCTCGTCCTAATCTGGACGGAGAATGAGCATCAGAATTGGAGATGAGGGTGAATCTATCCAGGCTGGAAACTCGCCAGTTCATCTGGGGATCGCTACTCAGGCCTGTCTCCAGAGCATAGATATACTTTGTGTATTCTCCAAAACACTCCTCAATAGAATCAAATCCAAAATTAGCCCCAAACAAAGAAAACCAAGGAGTCCAGATATGAGCAGGAACAATGAAAGCATCCTCATCTATGCCTAGAACAGTCTCCACTAAATCCTTTGCTTCCATCTTCAAAGTAGGACGTCCATCGGAGTGCAAATCCCCAAAACTGGTCAGATTTTTATTTATTTTCTCCACCACATCGAAACTCGGCGCGAAAATCAAATTATGAATTTTGTGGGTAGTCCCATGAGTATAAAAGATATTGTTTACTTCTGTAGTTAAAATAAACAAAGTATTTCTGAATCGGTAAAGCCCGTCTTCTTCAGGAGAAAGAGTTCTCTTTAAACTGTCTAACCAGACCGGATGAGTAAAATCGCCTGTTCCCAACAGATCAATTCCCTTTAGCTTAGCCATCTCGTCGAGATGGGAAATATCCATATCCTTTGAGGTGGCTCGACTAAATTTAGAATGAATATGAAAATCAGCAATAAAAGCCATTTTCTTAGAGTCCCTCAGGACTTTCTCCTTTTTTCCAATTTCTCTATTAATACTGGCAAAAATTTATGAAGATCCTCGACAATGCCGTAAGTAGCGATGTTGAAAATAGGAGCCTCAAGATCTTTGTTGATAGCAACAATTACCTCTGAGGTTCTCATTCCCACCTGATGCTGAATAGCCCCGGAAATACCACAGGCTATATAGAGCTTAGGTTGAACAGTTTTTCCCGTCTGTCCTACCTGATGATAGGGCTGAATCCAGCCAGCATCTACTACCGCCCGGGAGGCCCCCACAGCTCCTCCCAAAAGATCGGCCAATTTTCTGATAAGGGAAAAATTCTCCGGTTTTCCCAGTCCCCGACCACCGGAGACAATGATCTCTGCCCCCTGTAGGTCAACTGCCTCCTTTTCTTCCCTGATAAGACTGATAATTTTTACTGCCTCATTGTTTTGGCTGATCTTGGGTTTAATCTCTATAATCTCTGCTTTTTTACTATGGCCAGGCCTGGCTCTTTTCATCACCTTGGGTCTAACTGTAGCCATCTGGGGACGATGATAAGGTGAAATAATCCTAGCCATAATATTTCCTCCCAGAGCAGGCCGGGTTTGAATTAAGTTTCTCTCTTTTTTATCTATCTCAAGTCCTGTGCAATCAGCAGTTAAGCCAGTTTGGAGGCGAGTTGCCACCCGCGGTGCAAGATCCCGACCGAGACTAGTAGCTCCCATCAAAATAACTTCGGGTCTTTTGTGGTTCACTAAATCGACTATGGCCTGAGTATAAAGATGCGTCCGATAAGACTCAAGAAGAGGATCGTCTATCAAATAGATTTTCTCTAAATCGTAATTCAAAAGCTCTTCTGCTTTTCCTTTCATATCTCTTCCTAAAAGAACCCCAGAAAGTTCCTCCCCCAGATCATTGGCCAGAGCCCTACCCACCCCCAGGAGCTCATAAGTTACCGGCATAATCTGTCCTTCCCGTTGTTCGGCAAATATCCATACTCCTCGGTAAGAAGATAGGTCGACTCTTATCTCTTTTTTCTCCAGTACAATAGCCTCAAAGGGGCAGGCATCTATGCAGGCTCCGCAGAGATTGCAATTGTCCAGTATCCTCGGGATTTTATTCTCCATCTTGATAGCGGAGAAAAGACAACTGGATAAACATTTCTCACAGCCATTACATTTTTCAACTATTATCTTGATCTTTCTCATTGAATTATACTTCTTTTTTCTATTTCCAAAATCAACTTATCCACCACTTGAGAAATTTCTCCAGAAAGGATATCACCTTTCCTGGGAGGCTCAGGGATAAAAACTTTAACTACCTGTGTGGGAGATCCTTCTAATCCAATTCTCCTCTTATCTAAAGGTAAATCTTCAGCAGTCCAGATGGGTATCTTTTGGGCCTTGGCTCTGAGAAGTCCTCTCAGGGAAGGATAGCGAGGTTCATTTATATCCTTAGTTACTGTAACCACCACAGGAAGCGGCGACTCAACCACTTCAAATACGTCTTCTAAAACACGCTCTACTATAATTTTATCTTCATTAACCTCTATCTTCCGAGCGTAAGTTATCTGAGGCAAATTGAGCCACTCAGCCAGTCCCGGTCCAACCTGAGCGGTATCTCCATCAATGGCCTGTTTACCCAGAAGTATCAAGTCAAAGGGCCCTATTCTTTTAATGGCCATAGCCAGAGTATAAGAAGTAGCTAGAGTATCGGAGCCGGCAAACAATCTATCTGACAAAAGCACCGCTTCGTCCACTCCCATAGCCAGAGCTTTCATTAGAGAATCTGCTGCCTGCGAAGGACCCATAGAGAGAACATTAACCTTGCCCCCTTTTTTCCCCTTCAGTCTCAAGGCCTCCTCAATGGCATTTTCGTCGAATGGATTTATAATGCCAGGAACACTCTCTCTAACGAGAGTATTGGTCTGGGGATCAACCTTTACTTTTTGCAGTTCTTCTGTGTCGGGAACCTGCTTAATACAAACAATGATGTTCATATTTCATTCCTTTTTCATTCCTTAAGAATTTTGTTAGCGATTACACCCCTTTGGATTTCTGAGGTTCCCTCAATAATCTCAAAAAGTTTGGCTTCCCGCATATAGCGCTCAACCGGATAATCCTTAGTGTAACCATAACCTCCCAGAATCTGGACTGCTTTGGTAGTCACTTTCATGGCTATCTCCGAGGCGTATAGTTTGCCCATAGAAGCAAGTTTTTCAAAAGGTTTTCCTTGATCAAGAAGCCAGGCAGCTCGATAAAGAAGATACTTAGCTCCCTCTATCTCAGTAGCCATATCAGCTAAAGTATGCTGAATAGCCTGAAAACTGGAGATGGATCTTCCAAACTGCACACGCTGCTTAGAATATTTTTTAGCTTCCTCAAAGGCAGCTTCTGCTACTCCCAAAGCTCCAATCCCCACTCCAATTCTTCCGGCAGCGAAGGTCTGCATTGCTACCCGAAAGCCCCTTTTCTCTTTGGACAAAAGGTTCTGTTTGGGAACTCTGCAATCATGGAAAATCAGCTCCACGTTGGGCAAAGCGCTCAGTCCCATCTTTTCAAAGTGCTGTCCGAAGGTAAAGCCAGCCATTCCTTTTTCCAAGATGAAAGCAGTCAGCCCCCGTGGTCCCAGGCTCCGATCCATGGTGGTAATTACAATATATGTATGAGCTACTTCCCCGTTAGTAATGAAAATTTTACTACCATTGAGAGTATAATGATCCTCTCCTTTTTTGGCGGTGGTCTGAACATTTCCCGCATCTGAACCTGCCTCTGGTTCTGTCAAAGCAAAAGCACCCAGAGCCTCTCCTCTAGCCAGGGGGGGAAGAAATTTTCTCTTTTGATCCTCCGTACCAAATACCATGAGGGGATAGGTACAGAGTAGGTTAGCTCCGAAAATCAAGCCGGTAGTAGCGCAGGCCTTAGAAATCTTCTCTGAAACAAGAGTCCAGGTGAGATAATCCATACCCAGTCCGCCGTATTCCCTGGGAATGGTAACCCCAAATAGGTCTAACTCGGCCAATTTCTTTATATTTTCCCCAGGAAACTCTCCTTTTTTAGATATCTCATCAGCACGAGCACCAAACTCAGCCTGGCTAACTTCCTCTACCAACTCGAGAATCATCTTCTGATCATCGCTTAGACTAAAATCCACTTACTTTTCCTCCCATTTTTCACTAATGTGGCCTGTCAAGTTGACTATCAATGGTTAATATACCTGTGGTGGGCGAGTTGTCAAGAGAATCTCGGGAAAGTCCCTCGATACGCGTATAAATCTCCTAGATACTAATACTTTTCTGTATAGACCCGGGATCACCCGGTTGAGATATACCCAACACCTCGCCGCACACCAAAAAGACAAGGGTTTTTCGGAAAACTGGAGGTGTCCTCCTCTTGACAGGAGAGATTTTTTTATTATAATGATTTGTGAATAATCTCTCAATTCAGAGTATCGAATACGTAAATGCCCTTTGGTCAAATAAATAACGATTCTGGGCCGAGTTAATGATATGTGAAATAACTCACGATTGCACAAATCCAGCACTTTTTATTGACTGACGTTGCAAAACAAATTCACCAATTGGCCTTGGTGTATTGGCTTATAAAATTCATAAAAACGAGGTGACAAGAAAATGAGCAAAGGTAGCGAAACGGAAGCTTTGCAGGTCGTTGAGGTGCTAGAGGATCTAGAGAAGGCTTTCTCTGGGATGCTTAAAAGACTGACAGCGGAAGATCGACACTGGTTCTGGCTAGAAGGTAGACGCAGGTACAAGGCAGAAATCCTAAAAGTATTAGAACTGGCAGCGGAAGATAATAGAATCCTAGCTCAGTTAGCAGATGATCCAGCTCAAGTCCTCAATAAGTTTGATTTAACTACTGAAGAATATGCAGCTTTAGCCAGCGGAGATATCAGATTTATCGAGGAAATTGTTGGGGAATTGAGCGAAAAACAAAAAACCTGGCTAAGTTGTCGTCTCCAGCAAGAAAAATGGTAACAAGAAAAACAGCAATTAGAGAAAAAGGAGATTGAACTATGCCGTGCAAAGTGCCTCCTGCTATTATGGAAACAGTATGTGCTGTTGGCGAAAAGAAAACAAAAATGACTTGTAACAGGGTGCTGGTTTTGGGGTTTCTCGCAGGTGCCTACGTTGCTTTTGGGGGGTTTTTAGCGGTGATTGCTGCTGCTGGAGATCCGTGGCCAAGGGAATTACCGGGTTTACAGAAGCTTGTCTTTGGTGCTGTCTTCCCAGTTGGTCTGATGCTTGTGGTTATTGGAGGCGCAGAACTTTTTACTGGGAATTGCATGTTGCCTACAGTTGCTTGTCTAAATAATAGAGGTAGCTGGAAAGGCTTGGTGAGAAACTGGACTGGCTCTTATATAGGTAATTTTATTGGAGGAATCTTCGTTGCCTATTTTCTAGGTATTGGCACCGGGTTGCTACTTAAAAATCCCTGGATGAGTTATATCACTGAGATTGCTCAGGCAAAATGCAAACTCAGCTTTAGTCAAGCATTTTTGCGGGGAGTAGGATGTAACTGGTTGGTCTGCCTGGCTGTTTGGTTAGCATCAGGTAGTGATAATACAATAGGTAAAATCTTTGCAATTCAATTTCCCATCATGACTTTCGTTACATTAGGATTTGAACATAGTGTTGCCAATATGTTTTTTATTCCTGCCGGTATGTTTATTACAAACAAGATTACCTGGGGGATGTTTTTGTTCAACAATTTGTTGCCGGTAACCCTGGGAAATATTGTTGGTGGAGCCTTCTTTGTTGGTATGCTTTACTATTATGTATATGGTAAAGAAAAGCGTAGATGGCCATTGCCTATAGCACTGGTGGGTGTTGAGAAATCGGGGGGGGTTCTGTTAAACAATCTTGCTTTTGAGAAAAGTAGGTTCCATATCCAAGTCGGATTTGATGTAAATCCGAACAAGACTGGTAGGAGAATAGCCGGTGTAAAGATATATCATCCTTACCAAGGAAACAGAAAATTCATATAGGAATGATCACTACTCCAGCTGAAGCGGCCCAGGAGTCAGCAGATCTTCTTGTCATAAGTGGGATAAAAGGCATTTTCAATTTTTCTTCTACCAGAGTCGTTGTTCCCTCTTACGTGAAGTTAAAAAATGTCGATTTTACCTCTCAACCTGAAGTTATACCTAATTATATTGTTAACAATCAACATTTTCAGTTATCTCCAGAAAATTAAGTATTGAAGAGTTAAAACTTAGTGTCCTCAAAGGATACTAACCCGCCTTACTCCCCAACGAAGTAGATGATATTCTAATTATTGCCAGGCTGAGGAGGCTGTTTTTATTTCTTGGGACTCTTTAAAGATAGTCTGGCATAAGTTGTGTTTCTCTCGACATTTGGTAAACTACATTGAAAAAGGAGAGGTAGACCGTGTACTACCTAGGCATAAGCTATCGTAAAAGATTCTTGCAGGTGGTAGCGGTATCTTTCCCATAGTAATTTTAGATATAGTTTAGCAACAAGCTCACAGTTATGTCGAATAGAAGCATTTAATTTGTGCTTAAGGATTGGGGATGCAGGCGTGGTATGGCTGAGGAAAGCGCAGAAGGAAGCATCTTTTCAGCGTGCCTCCCACTGAATAATTTTAATTGAGGTTCAGGCTATGCCTAAAGAAAAAGCGTCAGAAAACGCAGCTATCCGCCTTTCCCTTTATCTTAGATATCTCAGGGAAATGAGGGAAGAGACGAGGATATCTTCTGAGCAGCTGGCTGAGTTCTTAGGGACATCGGGTGCGAGGGTAAGAAAAGATCTCTCTTATTTTGGACAATTCGGAACTCCGAGTAAGGGGTACAGAGTAGGGAAGTTGCGAGAGGAGATCTCAAAGGCATTGGGTCTCGATAGAGTATGGCCTATAGCACTGGTGGGTGTTGGGAAATTAGGGAGGGTTCTGTTAAACAATCTTGCTTTTGAGAAAAGTAGGTTCCATATCCAAGTCGGATTTGATGTAAATCCGAACAAGACTGGTAGGAGAATAGCCGGTGTAAAGATATATCATCCTTACCAGATGCCCAAAATAATAAGGAAGCAGAAAATTCATATAGGAATGATCACTACTCCAGCTGAAGCGGCCCAGGAGTCAGCAGATCTTCTTGTCATAAGTGGGATAAAAGGTATTCTCAATTTTTCTTCCACCGGAGTCGTTGTTCCTTCTTACGTGAAGTTAAAAAATGTCGATTTTACCTCTCAACTGGAAGTTATAACTTGTTATATTGTTAACAATCAGCGTTTTCATTTATCTAGAGGAAATTAAGCATTCCTGGTGATTAGTGGCAAACTCAAGAAGGTTGTACCTTGGCCAATGAAGTGAATAGGTCACAATCTTCTAAATATCAAAAAAGAGGTTAAAATGGAGGAAAAAGTACTTTTAGTTGATGATGAGGTTGATTTCATAGAAATCAACAAGGTGGCTTTGGAGAATAAGGGATATAAAGTGGTAGCCGCTTACGATGAAAAAGAGGCTCTCGAGAAAGCTCTTAAGGAAAAGCCGGATGTTATAATACTGGATGTGATGCTGAAAAGAAAGACAGGAGGGTTTAATGTTGCCCGAGAACTCAGAAAATACGAAGAAATCCGGAACACACCCGTAATAATGTTAACAGCCATAAGAGAAAGGATGGATATTCAGGAGAAAATAGAACCCGACAAGGAGTGGTTACCCGTTACTGAGTTTCTGGAAAAACCTGTGCCTCCAGATAAACTGATAGAAAAAGTGGCGGATGTGCTTCATAGAAGAAAAAAATGAGCCACTATTAATGATTAAATTATCGTTTCAGCGAAAGATTTTTTGGTACTTCACGTTGGTTCTTGTCCTGGTAGGAGCTCTTGTCATATCAATATGTGGCCTCTATATTCCTCAGGTTGTTCTTAGGGAGACAAACAACAGAGTTGCCATTGATTTGCGAGTAGCTCATAAATTCTTGGATAAAGAAATAGAAAAATTAGTGATTACTTTGGGACTTGTTGCAGAAAAGCAGCGACTAATAGATCCTCTCCAGGAATCCCAGTCTGTTTCTGCGGATACAAGAGCCTGGCTGGAGAAGAAAAGAGTTGATTCTGGTTTTGATTTTCTTACCTTGTGTAATAAAAAAGGGAAAGTTATACTCCGAACCCGTTTTCCATACTACAAGGGAGATTCTTCTCTCCCAAATCCACTTATATCAAAAGCCTCGCAGGGAAAAAGTGCATCAGGTATTGCAATAATGCCTCCTCAGACTTTGAAGATGGAGGGAGAAGATTTACTTGAGCAAGCACATATTCAATTCGTGCCTACTCCTCGAGCCAAACCTCGTTCCGAAAAAGCGGAAACATCAGGGATGGTCCTCATGGCTGCTGTGCCTGTGTGGGCAGAAAATGAAGAAATAATAGGTATTTTGTATGGAGGAACTTTATTAAACAGAAACTATCAATTAGTTGATTACGTGAGAGATATGGTCTTTGAGGAGAAAGAATACAAAGGAAAGCCATTCGGAACCGTTACTATTTTCCAGTGGGACGTACGAATAACCACCAATGTCAAAGAAAAGGATGGCTCTCGAGCTATTGGAACGCGTGTTTCAAGAGAGGTTTACGAAAAGGTCCTGGAGAACAAAAAAACATGGTTGGATAGAGCTTTTGTAGTCAATAATTGGTATATATCAGCCTACGAACCAATATATGCCCCTGATAATAAGATAATAGGAATGCTGTATGCAGGTGTCCTGGAAGATAAATATGTTGATATCAGAAACAGAATCTTCCTCAGTTTTCTACCTATAATACTTGGAGGCATTATGGCTGTCCTTATTCTTTCTTATCTTTTGTCTCGAGGACTTTCCAAACCCATAAAGAAGCTGGTGAAAGCAACCAATCGTATTGCACGAGGGGAAATCCAGTATATTTTAGAAAAAGAGAAAAAATATCCCTACATTCAGAAGTTGCCATATCTGGAAATTCAGGAGCTCGTACGAAATTTTAATCAGATGGCTGCTGTTTTATATAAAAGAGAGACAGAGCTGGAAAAAGCAAACGATGATTTAAGACAGATAAATCAGCACTACATGGAAATACTTACTTTTGTAACTCATGAAATTAAGAATAGACTGGGTCTTATATTGGGTAGTGCTTATAATCTAAGCCGGGGAGTTGTAGGAACAATGAACGAAGAACAGAAAACGATGGTGGATGTGCTGTTGCGGAATTCTGAAAGACTTAGCGATATGATAAAAAATTACCTTGATTTGAGTCGAATAGAAAAAGAAGAGTTGAAAGTTAACAAACAGGAGGTCGAATTTAAAAAAGATATTTTGGAGCCAGTTTTAGATGAATTTAAAGGTCAACTTGAAAGAGGCGGTATGCTCATGGAAGTAGATGTATCTGATTCTTTTAAAGTCAGGGCAGACCCCGATCTTTTAAAGATAGTAATGGAAAATCTTTTGAGCAACGCTATAAAATATGGGAAAGAAAAAGGTAAGATTAAGATAGGTGTTCTAAGGGAAGAAAATGAGTGGAAGATCAATGTATGGAACAAAGGTAAGGGATTTCCCAAGGATAAGAGTGATCAGCTTTTTACCAAGTTTGCCCGCCTCAGCGGGGAGAAATTCAGAAAAGAACGGGGAAGTGGATTGGGTCTTTTTGTTACCAAGGAGATTATCCAAAAGCACGGGGGGAAAATATGGGCTGAGTCTGAAGAAGGACAATGGGCTAACTTCATCTTCACCCTAGCATTGGATTGATCAAAATTGTCTTTGCTTGCCTGGCTACCTCATAGATGGAACTCCACAATATCACCATCCTTTAAAGGATGGTCTCGATCTACTTGTTGACCATCAAATTTACTCGAGCCCCACAAACGAACATATCTAAGATTATGAGCGAAATCCTTGTGAATAGCTTTAGCGGCGTCGAGAACTATACTTCCCTTTTTAAGAACAACAGGATCTTTAAGATCGGCTGGTTTTCCAGGTTCTTTAGTATATACTCGAATAATATTTAAGGCCTGGTAAATTTCTT
>Ga0307429_1000271_pt1 | contig 35788 bp, 42 predicted proteins | sample SalMarWE160230MG_FD_202151 | JGI IMG/M metagenome (GOLD analysis project Ga0307429, IMG submission 202151) | Salt marsh sediment microbial communities from the Plum Island Ecosystem LTER, Massachusetts, United States - WE1603-230 | ecosystem: Environmental > Aquatic > Marine > Intertidal zone >... | reverse complement strand
TTCCGCAAGTTTGACAACATCCTGGAATACAAGTGCAAGATGTTGGGTGTTCCTTTTCGCCACGTGTTCGCCGCGTATTCATCTATGATTTGCCACGAATGCGGAGAGCTTGTGGAACGAGACGACCGGAAAGTTACTTGTACCCATTGCGGTTACGTTGGTCATTCTGACGACAGCGCAGCCGTGAATATAGCGCGGCGAGCATTGTACAAAAAGGCCGCGTGGGAAGGGAAAGGCGGGTATCGTGCCTTTCATCGTGCTTTCGCAAATGTAGGCACTTTTCAAACAAAATAACGTTTGCGCAGGGTACAGTCACATACCCTGACCCTGGGGCCATCGTGTATGAGTTCTGCGATAATCCACAGAACCTTGCGACGCTTTGGGCAAACTCCATACTTTGTATGGGCTGGGTTGCAATGCGCAAAAAGCAGACCGGTAGAATGTGACTGTTGGACTTGGAGTGATGCATGAGATTCATTCTACTCTAGGGAATAGAAACGAGTTTAAGCTCATCTACAATCCTCTCCTAGTCAGCAACACAGATGACTTGCACCATCCTCCATGTGTGCTGATTGGAACCGACGACGATAATTTTTGTATCGTCTATTCCATATGGAGAAAGGTCTTCGAGGGTGCATCGCCAATGATTGTCATGAGTTGGGAAGAGGCAGAGATGGCGAGCATGCTGAGTGTGGCTTATCTGAAGACTGTGAAAAAGTTTCTCGACGATTCTGAGGAAATGTGTGAGAGGGCAGACGTGAAAGCGGGGCGGGTTCTCTCGTTTTTGGGGATGGTAACTTCGCAGTGACTTGGCAGGGTCGCTGGATTCAACTACTGGGAACGGATGGCGATCCGTTTGTCTGTCCATACGAGGGCTGCAATCATACGTGGTTTCTCAAAGAGGCTGCCGGTCGTTTACTGGATGGTCAATTTGTGACTTTCGTCAGGTGTCCAAAGGAACACGCGAGTTATTATTTTAGGGAGGAAGACAAAGTGAGTGAAGAGTATTTGCGAAACCCCATCTTTGACGGTGGTTGGCATAACCAGGGTGGGGTCGGGGAACTGTACATTCCTGACCTGTGGACGCTTGCCTGGTGGACAAAAGAGAAGGGTCAAGTGCCAGATTACGTGGCCCCATTTGAAGATAGCCAATTGCCTTACATCGCTCGGCCGGAAGTGGCTATGCTTTCCAAGAGCAAGCCAAACGAGGCGCGTCTTGTCCTTCATGCTAAGGCCGTCAAAGGCTTTTTGCGTTTCCATTCTCATGTCTCTGTTCTTTGGCAACGTACTGAGGTAGTGCAAGGTGCACAACTTGAGGCCAGCGCAATATGGCAGGCGTGGTGTTCCAAGAAAGACAACGTAAACATCTCCGAGGGTGCGCTTAATGCGGCCATCGGCATCGGCACTGAGGGAGGGACTAACCCCTGGTCTGACAAAATTATCTGGTCAGACTGGCAATGGGGTCAACCGGAATGGAGAGAACTGAAAGTCCAGGCCATAGCAAAGAAAAGTCACGTCACGGTTTTCCTCAAGTTTTGGGGGAAATGGGCCAGCGACTCTCATTCAGACTGGTATCTTGGGGAGACCAGCCTGCACCTGGTTGGTGAACAACCTGGCCCTGGGCCAGAACCCCCGACGCCACCATCGCCTGTTGACTGTCTTGCGTTACGAGCTGCGCAAATGCTCTTAGACGCGAGAATCGCAGGCTTGGACGCGCAACTCAACGCGCTCAGGGTATATCGAGAACAGCTGGACAGTGTGGAATAGCCACGTTTCCACAGAGATTAGCTAATTTGAGTTAGCATAATTGAAAGTTCCTTAATGTTAGGGAGGTGAAATGACACCAAGAGACTTGGTATGGTTTGTGGGAGGCGCGGTTGGTGTGCTTTTTGTAACTGCAATCAACCTGGGAGTGTGGTTCTGGCTATTGAGGAAAAAGGATGGTATGATTGTGACCGACCGGCTTCACTCTCTTCCCGACGTGGATGATGCAAATGTCGCCAGGTGGAGCACGGCCACGACAGATGAGAAATAGCTATGGCAGATGAAACACAAAAAGAGTCACAAAAACGCACATCTGAGCAGCTAGATGCAGTTCTGGCGCAACTTTCTACAGATCAGGTCAGGTTTGTTGTAGCGAGGCAGGAATGTTCGACTGATACCGAAGCGGCTAAGGCGATTGGTATCAAGCGGTATACTGTCTACCACTGGCCGGATATTGTCAGGGAGGCTGTTCGTCTCATGGCCCAAGACGGCTTGACGACAGCACTGCACGTCCGGCGAAGGAACTTGGCGAAGGCGATGTTGGTCAAAGCCGAGGGTCTTGATAGTGACGATGAGCGGATCCGTCAGGGGGTGGCAACCGAGATCGTTGAGTGGGAGATGGGCAAGGCAACGCAAAAGCAGGAAGTCAGCGGATCGGTTGAACATTCGATAACCGTCGGGGGGATAGACCTTGGCGGGATATAGAATCCGGCAGGGCCAGCCCGGGCAATCGAACTTCACGTTCTATGGTGGGGCTGCGGACTTTGTGCAATATCGAGGATCGGAGTCTTTGATACACGGCCCGGCCGAGACGGGAAAAAGTCTGGCCTCTTTATTCTACCTTCATGTTTGCGCCTGCAAGTATCCTGGTGCATCCATCGTTCTCATGCGCAAGACGCTGGCGAGTACTTACAGCACCATCTTGCAGACGTTTACAGAGAAAGTGCTAGGGCCTGACCGCGACGCGTGGCCATGTACAGCATACGGGGGAGAGAACAAGCCGCAGTGGTTTGACTACAAAAACGGTTCACGCATCTGGATTACGGGATTAGATCGGGCGCAGAAAGTGCTATCGGGTGAGTACGATTTGATTTTTGCAAATCAAGCCGAAGAGCTAAGTTTGGCCGAGTGGGAGGTCTTGACGACGCGCACGACAGGGCGGGCGGGGCACATGCCATATTCGCGAACGATGGGTGATGCAAATCCAACCTACCCGACACACTGGATGTACCACCGTCCGCCTCTCAAACTGTTCTACTCATTCCACAAGGAAAACCCTGCTCTGTACGACCAGACGACTGGAGAAATTACAGAGCAGGGCAAGCGAACTATGGCGGTGCTGGAAGCGTTGACGGGTGCGCGTCGGGTGCGGCTGCTAGAGGGCAAGCCGGTTCAGGCAGAGGGCGCAGTCTATGATGAGTGGAATGAAGCGGTACATCTCATCTATGCATCGGGTGTGCCAAAATGTTTCAGGCACATTGCCGGGGTGGACTGGGGCTACCGGCATCCGGGGGTACTGGGCGTGTGGTCAATAGATGGCGATGGGCGGATGTACCTGGTAGAGCAGGTCTACCGGACGGGGAAGACCATCGATTGGTGGATTGAGGCAGGGAAGGATATGGCGGATCGGTATAGCATTGAACGATTTGTCTGTGACCCTTCCGAGCCTGCATATATTGACCAATTCCGGCTGGCCGGACTGCCAGCCGTCGCCGGCTTTAACAGCGTGAAGCCAGGCATCAACGCAGTCCAGGAGCGGCTCAGGGTGGCGGGTGACGGCAAGCCCCGTTTGTTTGTCGTTCGTGACTCACTCAAGCGCGTTGATGAAGTGCTCAAGCAGGCACGTAAGCCCTATGCCGTGGAGCAGGAGTTTGCCAGCTATGTATGGTCAAGCAGAACCACAAAGGAACAACCGGTGAAAGAGGAGGACGATGGCATCGATGCTCTCCGCTATGCCGTCGCATACGTGGACGGCCTCGGAGAGAAGCCGAAAAAGAAAGTAGGAGGGTGGCGGTGATAGAAAAGCCGGAGGCAATACAGGTTGGAATGCGCGAGTTGCTGCGTCCGTTGGCACGCAGGGATGTGCCGGATGCAATTTTTCCTACAGACAATGAGTATGGTATCCCTTTGTTGGACATGACCATGCAAGCTGAATTTTTAGTGCTGCCTTGGACACGATGGGGAGAAATATCGCGACGGGCACAGATGTCGGGTACATACCACTTTTACACGGATGACTACAAATTCGAGGCGTTGTGGAAAGACCCAACTCCAGTAGTCAACAGCCAATGCATAAACGTGGTTGAGCCGAACTTTAGCACAAACGCGCAAATGCCAATGGCGGTGATACTGTGGCAGATTTATCGCAGACGTTGGTTAGCGCGGTATTGGCAGCACTACGGCGTGCATATATTCGTAGACTTGTGTGTTGCGCCCAGATATGCCGACCTGAATTTGCGCGGGGTGCCGATGGGCTGGAACGCATATGCCACCAGGGGATTGAGCAAGCAACTAGACTTGGTGGTGGCGGATCACGACCTGGCTTGCGAACATTCTGGGAATCGCGCGCCGCTGTTCGCAGTATACGGCGGGGGCAAGGCGGTAGAGGAGCTGTGCTTGGCGCGGGGCTGGACGTGGCTACCGGAAAATATGCACGTCAAGGACAGGAGGCGAGAGCATGGGTAGGTCAAGCGGTGGCGGCGGTAGGAGTGGTGGGGGCGGTGGCGGGGGTGTCGGATCGCGCACGGTTCCAGGCGTTGGTAAAGTCTCTGTAGTTAAAACGACTTTTACAGAGAGCGGAGAGCAGCCGGAGACTGGAACATTTGAGATAGCGCGCCGTAGTGCAATGGACCGGGAGCAACGGCGAACCGCTATACATAAGGGCTTTTCGGGGATATACTCCGAGGATTGGCAAGATGAAGAAGCGTTTGTCCCTGAGAAGGCCGCTGCTAAGCGTGTAGGCATCAGGCAAGATGAGCCTTTTTTGGTTCGTTATACACCGCTTGATTGAATTGAGCGCGGCGGACGCCGCTTTTGCTGATTAGGGAGGATGGCGGTGAAAAAACTATCACGACGGCAACAATTATTTGCGCTCTCGCCTGGGCGTGCATCACTGGCCGCAGACTTGGGCCAGACGGCATACGGAGGAGGTCGAGACTACTATCTCGTTTTCGGCTATCCCAAGACGATCAGCATGGCCACATACTCGCAACGCTACCAACGCCAGGACATAGCCGGGCGCATCGTTGATCTCCCTGCTCAGGATACCTGGCGGAAACCACCGATGGTAAGCGAAGACGGCAACGAGGATACGGCATTTGTCCAGGCATGGAATACGTTGGCAACCAGGCATCGTGTCTGGTCAAAGTTGATGCGGGTTGACCGGCTGTCTGGCATCGGGAGATATGGCGTTTTGCTCCTCGGCGTCAAGGGCCAGCCTGATCTAGGCAGGGCCGTTGAAGCTCGTTCCGCTCAAGGCGTTTCTTCTCTCCTCTACCTGAATCCTCTTAGCGAGGCTGGCGCGTCCATTTCCACGTGGAATACAGATGCAAACTCGCCCCGTTTTGGTATGCCAGAGACGTATCGCGTCCAACTTGGAGAAAGCAGTGGCACGAGAACTGTGCATTGGTCGCGGTTGATCCACGTGGCAGAGGGCAAGTTGGACAGCGAGACGTATGGTCTGCCGAGGCTACAGCGAGTGTTCAACCGCCTCGACGATCTCATGAAGATCGTCGGCGGTTCGGCTGAGGCGACCTGGTTGAACATGAGGCCGGGGACTTTACTCACGCCGCGTGAGGGCTACGAGTTGCCTGACGATGCAGCAGCAAAGGCCGCGCGACAAGAGGAGGTTGATGAGTACCTGCATGACGTGGCGCGCCTTTTGTTCCTCGAAGGCGTCGATGCAACACAGTTACCCGGTGAGGTTGTTGATCCGACTGGCTTGTTTGACGTAACGATCAAATTGATCGCAGCGGCCACCGGTATTCCACAGCGGCGGCTACTTGGCTCGGCAGCGGGTCAGTTAGCGGCGGCGAAAGAAGACAGCCGACAATGGTTTGGTTCGATTGCCAGTCGGCAGGTAAACTATGCCGAGCCGGAGATACTCCGGCCTTTCATTGATCGCCTCGTTCTCATTGGTATCCTCCCTCTCCCCGACTCAGGTAACTACAATGTTGGCGTACTTGGTGAGGATGGTACTTGGTCGTGGCCGTCCCTGTTTGAACTGACTGATCTAGAGCAAGCCGACATCAAGGACAAGACGGCCGGCGCGATCCGCAAACTCTCCGATCCTCTCACTGGCGCCATGCCAGTCACCGACGACGAGGCGAGGGAGGCACTCGGATATGCGCCACGGGAAGAGGAGAACATGACCGGACTCATAGTGCACGATGGTTTCTCTGACTATGGCCTGGGGTTGCGCGCGGCTGTGCGCGGACTATGGTCAGGCAAGATCGAATACTTTGATTTCGTTGATTTCATGACAGCAACGGTGCAACGTAACCTACGTCGTGCCTGGATCGAAGGCGCAAGAAAAGTTGGAATTAAAGAAGACGAATTGACGCAAAGTGAATTGACCCGCATTGAGGGAATCACAGCCAATGAGATGCAGCACATTATTCCGTTTGGCAACGACATTGAGGCGAAGGCCAGGCCGGACTTCAAGTTGGGGCCGCACCTGCAACGCACTCTGAAGTGGCAGGCACGGTACACGCAGGTGATGCACGAGGCGATGCTCACTGCGCGAGAGGACTTCAAGGCGCGGTGGGATATACATTCACAGGAGCCGTGCACGAGCTGTTCAAAATTGAACGGCAAGGTGAAAAGAATTTCCATGTGGAATGCAGCGGGGATAAGGCCGCAGGGTCCGAACCTGCAATGTATGATTGACGCGGGGGGTGTCACTGTCTGCAAGTGCACCCTGACGCAAACAGACGAACCGTTGACTCGAGGCAAGTTGCCAAGTATGCCATAGGGAGAATTCTACAAACTGAATAGAGGTTCGCCGCCTGGCTAACCGACCACTAGAGGAAAATCGCGCAAGCCATTTTCGATATTTGAGGATGGTGCGCGATGGCACTTTTAGATGCAAGACAACAAGTTGGAGTAGGTGCGGACGGGGATACCGGCGCGGCCGGGGATACCGGAATTGGCGATACTGGTGTCGGTGACACGGGTCAGGCTGGCGACACGGGGACAGTCGGCGCGACGGGTGTTGGTGATACCGGGATCGGCGACACCGGCGCGGTCGGTGCGACGGGAATTCAGGGTGCAACAGGTGTCGGTGACACAGGCATTGGAGACACCGGGTCGGCCGGCGCGACGGGCGCGACAGGCGCGACAGGAATCGGTGACACTGGAATCGGCGATACCGGGTCGGTCGGGGCCACAGGCGTCGGCGACACAGGAATTCAAGGCGACACCGGGGTTGGCGATACCGGGTCAGACGGCGCAACAGGTATTGGTGACACAGGCCAAAGTGGTGATACGGGCGTCGGCGCAACGGGAATCGGTGACACGGGTCAGGCTGGCGCGACGGGAGTTGGCGGCGATACCGGGTCGGCCGGCGACACGGGTCAGGTTGGTTCCACCGGAGTTGGCGACACGGGTATTGGCGACACAGGAATCCAAGGTGACACAGGCCAGGCTGGCGATACCGGGATCGGCGCAACAGGAATTCAGGGTGACTCAGGAATCGGCGACACTGGGGCGAGCGGCGACACAGGAATCGGAGATACAGGGGTTGGCGACACGGGTCAGGCCGGGGATACGGGAGTTGGCGCAACAGGCGTCGGAGATACAGGCCAACAAGGCGACACCGGAATTGGAGATACCGGGGTCGGTGATACAGGCCAAGTCGGTGACACAGGAATTGGAGATACAGGGTCGCAGGGTGACTCAGGAATCGGCGACACCGGCCAAGTTGGCGCGACGGGATCGGCCGGCGATTCTGGAATTCAGGGTGACACGGGAATTGGTGATACTGGGGCGAGCGGTGACACCGGAATCGGCGCGACGGGAGTCGGTGACACGGGTCAGCAGGGCGATACCGGAGTTGGAGATACTGGCGTTGGCGCGACGGGAATTCAAGGTGATTCTGGCGTTGGCGCGACGGGAGTCGGTGATACAGGCCAGGCAGGTGATACCGGGGTTGGCGCGACGGGAATTCAAGGCGACACAGGAATCGGAGACACCGGAATTCAGGGTGATACAGGAATTGGCGATACCGGCCAAGTCGGCGCGACGGGTGTTGGTGATACTGGGATTGGTGATACAGGCCAGGCTGGTGACACTGGAATCGGAGACACGGGAGTTGGCGATACGGGAATTCAAGGTGACTCTGGCGAGGCCGGTGACACGGGCGTCGGCGATACTGGAATTCAGGGCGATTCTGGAGTTCAAGGCGACACTGGCGTCGGAGATACAGGCATCGGTGACACGGGAATTCAGGGCGATACCGGAGTTGGTGATACCGGAATTGGCGATACGGGCCAGGTTGGTGATACCGGAATTCAAGGTGACACGGGAATTGGTGATACTGGGGTCGGCGATACCGGGGCAGATGGTGATACCGGATCGGCCGGCGATACGGGTGCAGACGGCGACACCGGCGCGGCTCCAACGGCAAGCGGGAATACCTTGCTCATTTTCCGGCCCGCTGACAATGAACCGCCAACGTCAAATTACGCTACGCTTGATACGCGGAACGTTCACCCCGTTTTGGATTTTGACGACACGACAAACGAAAGTGCCGTTTTCACAGCCATTATGCCGCGTCACTATGCTGCTGGTGGTATCACAGTCTACATCCATTATGCAATGGCGACAGCAACTTCCGGTGACATTGACTGGGATGCGGCATTGGAACGCATCGGCGATCAACAACAGGATATTGATGCCGATAGCTTTGCGGCAGTGCAAAGTGTGGATAATACAGTTGTGCCTGGCACATCTGGATTGGTAGACATCGTCTCAATTGCGTTCACGAATGGTGCACAGATGGATAGCATCGCAGTAGGCGAATCATTCAGAATCAAAGTCACACGAGACGCAGCCAGTGATACGGCGGCGGGAGATGCCGAGCTAGTGGCAGTCGAGATCAAGGAGACATAGTACATATGGCGCGACTATTTGACGATGGTTCATCCGAATATCTATTCATCGCCAGCACGCCTATCACAGCGTACCCGCTGACGATGGCATGCTGGTTCTATTCAGACGACGCTACCGCCGAGCAGACGTTGATACAGGTTACGGACACCGCAGGCGGCTCGGATTATTGGGCGTTAACGTTACGTGGCGACCTCGTTGGTGACCACATTGAGGCACGGGTGAGGAGAGGGGATTTTCGTGCCCATACGTTGACTGGATATTCAGTCAATACGTGGCATCACGCGTGTGGTGTATTCATCAACAACAACAGCAGGGCGTCGTACATAGACGGCGGCTCGAAAGGGACGAGCGCAGGAATATCGAATGATGCGTCGATTGATGCCATTGCTATTGGTGGAAAACGCGACTCGTCACCCGGCGACTACACAAGTGGCAGGATTTGCGAAGTTGCTTTGTGGAATGTCGCGCTTACCGATGCCGAAGTTGCTATTCTCGCCAAAGGCTATTCACCCCTCTTTGTCCATCCACAAAACCTGGTGGCATACTGGCCGTTGATCCGTGACGAGGACCAGGACAGGGTAGGCGGATACGATATGGGAGCGTTCAACACGCCAAGCATTGCGGCGCATACACGAGTTTTCTATCCAGTGACGGTACAACCCGCATATCTTAAGGATTACTAATGAGCAAATGGTCAGAGGCGCAAAAGTGGGAACAAGACTGGCACGGGCTAAGTCTAAACACATTTGGGGAAGAGGAAAAACAACTTCTCTATGCCGACCGGATGGGACTGCAAACTTTCCATAATGGCAAATCGCCATACAACTTTGACCTCGGCGGCGTCTCAGTCGTGGACGTCGGGGGAGGACCAGCCAGCCTGCTTCTCAAATGCACTAACTACGAGTATGGCGTTGTGATTGACCCGATGCACATGCCGCGTTGGGTGTTGGCACGATATGATGATGCACCCGACCTGTGCTATTGGAAAATGTGTGGCGAGGAACTGTTCTCACTTCACGATGACTACTGGACAGAAGCATGGATTTATAACTGTCTTCAGCACACTGAGAACCCGCAACTAGTGATTGCAGGTGCGCAGCGGGTCGCCGATATCGTTCGTGTTTTTGAATGGATCGATGTGCCGACCAGCGTCGGTCACATCCACACACTGACAGAGAACAAATTGAATGAATGGCTTGGTGGTGAGGGAAAGGTAGAGCAGTTCACGGGGCAAGCTGGCTGTAAGGGGAGAGGATATTACGGTGTTTTCCCAACAAGTTGATGTATACCAGGAGAGATACTTGGAACATCAGGCAAGAAAAAGAGAGTCCATTTCTGGCAAGCCACAGATGGATGCAGAAGTTCGATGTGCATTGTTTGGCATACTGAGAGCCAGAAAGAGCCAGCGAATTTTCAGCGAGGCGGAAATCACAGAAGTAGAATTGAATCAAATCTATGAGGCAATTAGGCTATCTCCCTCATCTTGCAATAGACAGGCTATCCTCGTGAAACCAGTCACAGAAGAAAGGGAAAAAGCTGAATTGGACTGTCTTTTAGTCGGCGGTAAAAACTGGCTAGGAGGCGCTCAAATCATTCTATTGCTCTTTGCCGATATGCTGGCTTACAAGTCTCCTGCCGAGAGAGACTTCATGCCATATCTGGACGCGGGCTTTGTAGGAGAGAATGTGTACCTTGCAGCGACGGCGCTGAACATCGGTGCATGCTTCGTCAACCCTAATATCCGTAAGGAAGATCGGGGGCAATTTGATAGGCAGTTCAATCCACGTGGACTGCAATTCTGTGGGGCAATGGCATTGGGCAAATATACAGTGTCGGCCCCTGAGTCACCTAAGCGAAAGCTAGAAAGGATATTCTATTGATGAGAGTACACTTTGTAAATACTGGGCCTAAATTTCCGTATGCTTATTACTTGGGGATCACCAGCGCGGTTGAGGCGTTTGGTGAGAAGGTCAAATTGTGGTTAGTGGAGACGCCGACCGGTGAGTACTTCGATCGCATCCAGGGCAAGGTGGAGATCGTGAGCTACCCCTGGAAAATCCCTGAGTTCCCGATGCTAGAGGGGCGCGGCGATCATTTCAAGCGAGTAGCGATCTTCGACAACTGCATCTGGCGGATAATGATGGAGCGAGGCGGTACAGTCATGGGTCTGGATAGTTTTACGCTCAAGCCGTTTCATGATCTGCTGAAGCCCGACAAGGAAATGCTAGTCGGTCTCGACGATCCAGATGGGATTAGGACAAAGACTGGTTGGCCATTTTGCATGCACGGAGCAACTTGCCGACGAGGTTCCAAGATTGCGCAGTCGATCTATGAGGATTCAACGAGGACCCTGTTTGGCGAGTGTCCTGCTGGCAGGCATAAGGCAATAGAGAACGGTCAATTAAGGTTCGGCGGGGCGGGCATCATTCCGTTTCTCAACCACACCTTGCAAAATCTAGACAAATTATCCATTGCTGGTTTCGGCCTGCTCGGTGGCTGGGAGCGCGGCGATCCGCTTCCGGAGTTTTACCTCTGGCAAAAGGATGGCAAACTCCTGCATCCAGATTGCAGGACGATCCCATTTTATGCCACCTCTCGCAAAGCGGGGTTTGATGCGACAAATGAGAAAACTGTGAGAGATGGAAATACTTTATTGTCAAGATTGGTTCGGGGACAGCCAGTATATTCTCAACTCAAGGAGGTAAAAATGAGTAAGGCGACTTCTGTGGAAAAGCATACATTCCACATGATTGGTCTTTCTCATCTTCCCGTCTCTAGCAAATTTCCGGCCTGCGCTTTCACGACTAAAATATGGCGTCTGTCAAAGATGCTTATGTCCCTCGGCCACACTGTCTATCTCTACAGCGCAGAGGGGTCGGATGCAGAGTGTACAGAGTTTGTGCAAACGCATACGCTCAGGGATATTCGCCAAGCGTGGGGAAGCGGGGATTGCCGCAAGGAATGTGATGGGATCGGCTACCCATACCGGCGTGTTGGTTTTCGTCACGATCTCAATTCAGCACGAACAGAGACGACAAAGAAGTATTATGCCAAAGCAATTGAGGAGATCAACAAGCGCAAGAAGCCTGACGACTTTCTCTTGCTTACCCAGGGTGTCTACCAGAAGCCAATTGCAGACGGCGTGAAACTGTGGCTGACCTGTGAACCGGGGGTTGGCTATCGAGGATCATACACTCGCTTTCGGGCATTTGAGAGTGCTTACCTGCAAAACTTTACCTATGGCAGCCAGAACCCCGGCAAGAGCGTCAATGGCAATTACTATGATCGTGTTATCCCCAACTACTTCGATCCTGCTGACTTTCCCTTTTGCGAAGACAAGGGCGATTATTTCCTCTTCATTGGCAGAATGATCTCGCGCAAGGGTGTCTGGACAGCGATCAAAACGACGCAGGCCATTGGCGCAAAGCTCATCTTAGCGGGTCAAGAAAGCAACGAGATAAACGTGAAGAAGCTGCCAGACCATTGCGAGTTCGTGGGCTACGTCGGGCCAAAGCGACGGGCCGAACTTATGGGCCATGCCAAGGCTGTGTTCGTGCCAACCCTGTACCTTGAGGCGTTTGGGGGGGTCAACGTTGAAGCACAGCTATGTGGGACACCGGTCATAACGACAAATTTTGGGTGCTTTTTGGAGACGGTTCAAAGTGGCATCACAGGGTTCCGTTGTGATACTCTTGATGACTTCGTAAATGCAGCCCTCAGCGTTGGCAACCTCGATCCGCATGTGATCCGCAGGCATGCGGAACGTTACTCAATGGATAACGTGAAGTTTGAGTTTGAGAAATGGTTCCAAGACCTTTACGCACTCTATGAGTCCGCACAGGATTCAAACGTCAAGGGCTGGCACAGGATCAGAAGTCACAGCCAATACAAGGGCGAGGCATGGAGTAGATTATGAGTAACCTTACAGTTGCAGCGTTTTTCACAAAGAACACAGGCCAGCCGGCGACGGCACTCACCTTAGCCGAGATCGACTTGTACCTCACGCGCCAGAACAACACGACCGGCGCAGATGATGTGGTTTGGGACGGCACGCAGCATCCTACTGAGGAAATTGATAACGTCGGCTGCTACGCCCGCATCTACTCAGGTGCGGACTTGGACACTTACACCTACTATTTGCGAGCAACCTACACCGGCGCAACGGTCCTCGATACCGACCACGTCACCGGCGCGATAGGTCGGTCATCGGCGACACTGACGACGGCTGGCGCAACGTTGGCAGCGGCCCTGAGTGGCTCTGATATGAGCATCCGGCGCGGGGACTCTCTCAGCGTAGCCATAACCGGATTGGGCAGCCTGGTAGGTCGTGCCAAGCTGTGGTTCACAGTCAAAGAAGGCTATCCCGACGCCGACACCGCCTCCATTGTTCAGATTGAGGAGACGGCGGGTCTCCTCTACCTAAATGGTGTGGCGTCAACCGTTCCGGTGAATGGCAGCATCACAGTTGACGACGCCGTGGCCGGGGACATCACCATAGCGCTAGACGAAGTTGAGACGGCAAAGTTGAGACCAGATAGCTTGGGTTACGATGTTCAGGTTCTCAACGCCGGAGACGTGACGACGTTAACGGTGGGGGACGCAACAGTAGTGGCGGATTTGACGAGGGCTGTAGTATGAGAGGAGACGTAACTTGAAGAGGCCACAAAGACACACAGAGGACGACCCACTTGCGACAGAGGTCGGCGCGGTGATATTCAGTGCGGATGTTGCCTCGGCGTTCAAGGATATTGCAGAGGCATTGGCGGCGTACTACACCGCACTCAAGAAGCAAGGGTTCAGCGAGCAACAGGCCATGCAGTTGGTCGCGGCATATCAGGCACAAGTGCTGGCGGCGGGGATGAATAAGAAAAGTTAAAAATGAATTTTATCTGCCCGCAGTTTGCTAACATGCCTGACGATATGCTGCAATTCAGCCGCCTCTACGCCTATCCGGCCCCGCCGAGCGATCCGCCGGATGATGGCCTGGTCATCCTGGATTCGGGCGCGTTCGGGCTGTCGCAGCGCGGCAGCCAGATTGGCGAGCGACATATGCGCCAGCTCGCCGAATATTACGCGCCCTACGCCGGCCGATCTGGTTACTATTGCATCGCTCCTGACGTGTTTCTCGATCCACACCAGACGATGAGGAACTGGCAGTGGTGGCAGGCCCACGTCGGCCTGCCAGTAGTGCCGGTCATCCAGTTCACCAAACTAAAATATCTCGATCTCTATGCCGCCGCCAAACAAGCGCGCTTTTACGCTGACAGCCAGCCAGAGTTTGTGGCCATCTCCAACCCCGGCCTGCGTTGTGCGGAAAGCGGTGGGATTGAGACAGCTTGTCAGATCGCGCGCCTGGCCGGCGCGAAATGGTTACATTGCCTCGGTGCAGGCTGGAACCCGGCCGACATCATTGCCTGGCGCAAGCGCCGCTGTTTTGACAGCATCGACACCATCGCGTATTACACCGACGCACAGGATGGTTGGTTCTGGCGTTCGGACGGCAGCCGTGAGCGCAGCAAACTGCCGTGGCGCAAAATCGCTGTGCACAATGCGCGAGTAGCCGTGGAGATCGCGCAATGACGGTAACAACGTTTGATTCTATAATCAAAACGATTCATTACTTGTCAATGATAGCTGTTGAGAATATCTGCATAAAAGATCGATGCTTTTCGCCGCCGGGGATCTTGGTCGTTTCTCCCACATTCTGGAGAGATTATACCTGTCCTCCTCTTTGCGGGGGGTGCTGCCGTGCTTTCTCGATGGATTTCTGGCCCTGGGAATGGCCTCTTTTCTTGAAGGTCTACCCGGAACATGAGCAAAAATTTAGGCAGCGTCACGTTATCGTATGTGGTCGTGAACAATTTTTCTACAGCAACCGTCATACCGCATTAGTGAGGTTCAAGAAAGGCCAAAAATGTCAATTCTTGAACCTGGGAACCGGGAGATGCGAGATACATTCCTATTCGCCTTTTTCTTGCCGCTTTGAACTAAACAAGCTGCAATTTTTTCCGAAAAGAAATACTTGTATCCTCGGCAAAAAAATTTTTCGCAACGGTTGGCGATACCGCCGTGTCGGTGGTCAGGTAGGAGCGCTCTGCAAAATGATACCGACGTCCGAAGAAACAATTGCTGCAGTTCAGTACCGTGATATACCGCTGCTGCGGCAACTGGCTGTCATAGCGGACCATTTCGGTATTGTTCACAGAGGATGGGAATTGGTTCGCTTGTTGGAGGAAATGCGTGGAACCGACTTTTACCACCAGGTGGTTTTACCATAGTGTGACCGGGGGCAAAGTACCCTCCGGCTATCAATCCTGCGCAGTTTGCGGTCTGCCGATGTCCTATGGCGTGTCGCTCAAAAAAACGCTGCGCAAAACATTCACCGACCATGCTGCGCTGCGCAATGTGATCAGCGGCGTAGTTTGCGCCGCTTGCGCCTGGTATATGAGCCATCAGGAGTTGCGCCGTTCCTCCTGGTATCTGACCGCCGGCGAGGCCCGGCCGCTGGCTAAGGCCGACCTCTACCCGCTGCTCTGCCAGCACCTGGAGCAGCCGCCGGAGCACGATGGCTATTATTTGATCACCACCATGAAGCGGAAACATTTAGCGCTGTGGGCACCGTTGAGCGCGGCCGGCAACGCGATTCTCCGTGTACGTTTTGAGGTGGTTTCTCTGGACCTCGATCGAAAATGGCTGCGGCTGACTCAGGCCGCGCACCGACTGCGCGAACATCACTCGTGGTACGAGATTCAGAGCGACGACTATAACGCGAAATTTCTGGCCTCGTGGTCCGATCCGCTTGAGTTTATCCGCCTGCGCCAGGGCATAAAGCCGTTCCTGCATACGCCATACCTGGATCTGGCGCAATATGTTTGGTCGAAGGAGACTACGTGATCCAGACTATCCTGGTCATCTCGTCCTATATCGCCGCGCAAATACTGGCCGACGTCACCAGCTTGAAAATCGCGTTGGTCGGTTCGTTCAGCATCGACGGCGGGACGTTTATCTATCCCTTTACCTTTACGCTGCGCGACCTGGTGCACAAGCTCTTGGGCAGAGGGGCCGCGCGGACGCTGGTCATCACCGCCGGGGTCATCAACCTGGTGATGGCCGCGCTTTTTGCCTTCGTCATCTGGCTGCCGGCTGATCCCGGCTGGGGGTTGCAAAACGAGTTTGCCCTTGTTCTGGGGCCGGTGTGGCGCATCGTCATTGCCAGCATCCTGGCCGAGGTGGCCAGTGAACTCCTGGACACGGAGGTCTATCACCTGTGGGTTACGCGGGTGACGACGCGTTACCAGTGGCTCAGAGTGCTGAGCAGCAACGCGATCAGCGTCCCGGTGGACAGCCTGATCTTTTGCTGGGGAGCGTTTGGCGGCAACCTGGCAGCAGTGACGGTGTGGTCGATCTTTTGGAGCAACATACTGGTCAAGGGCGCAGTTACCTTGTTCAGTTTGCCGGGCATTTATTTGGTGAAAGGGGAAAATTGATGCAGTACACACAAGAAGACTTATCCGACCTGGTGCCTGGCATTGACGTCGCGCGCTATTACGACGCCTGGCGGCTGCTGGTCATCCTCTGGCGTGGCTTGTGGTACGGTTCGCAGACCGACTGGAGCCGCTACGCGCGCCGCATCTGGAGCATCTTCCCCGACCGCGTCCGCGCCGCCGCGCGGATGGGGCGCGGATTGGATGGTTTCCTGGCACAGATTGCCAGGATGCTGACCCTGAACGGCATCGGTGGCAACGCTGAGGAGCGGGCCGAGATCGCTCGCCTGCTCAGTTTGCCGGAAGCCGAGCAGCGGCATATCGTACATCAACTGCGCGACGAAACGCCGGTGCTGATTATGCTCCTGCGCTTGTACCGCGACAAGCGCAAAGAGGAGCTGGAAACGCGGACCGAATTTGAAAATAGTTAGAAAGGGGAAAAACGTGAAAAGGAGAATCATTCGTATTGAGGGCATCGCCGAGGCCATTGAGCCAATTGTCCACGGCGGGGAACGTACCGGTGGCACGGTGACCGAATTCCGGCGCGAAAAAATGCGCGTTGGCAACCGCTTTGAGTATATGCCGGTCATCAGCGCCAACAGCATTGCCGGCATTCTGCGTGACCAGTGCGCGTTCTGGTGCCTGGATCAACTAGATTTTGACCAGTTTGAAGACCTGCGCTCCTTCGATCTGGTCACCGGCGGCGGAGCATTGGTCTCCGCTGGCAATGCCAAATACGTCGACTTATTTGAGGAACACCAGATTCGTAAATTGCTGCCGGTGGTTTCCCTGTTCGGAGCCTCCGTCGGCAATCGCATTCTGGGTGGGCGCATCGACGTCGACCGCTGGGTGCCGGTTTGCGTGGAGACCAAAATGGCGCTGCCGGAGGACCTGTGGCCGCTGGCCGAGACCTGGCACATTGAGGACCTGCTCCAGGAGGTCAATTTCACCCGCCGCGACGACAAGAAAAACCGCGACTGGCAGGCATACATCGCACCTGCCACGCTGCACGAATACCAGCACGAGCAAGCTGCTCGTGCTGAGCGCGGCGACGCCAACGCCGCTGGCGCATCGATGCAGATGCGCTATGGCTACGAGGCGCTGGCGCAGGGGACCACATTTTCGGTGGGATTCACCCTGCGCAACCCGACCGACGTGGAGCTGGGCGTCTTTTTTGGCGGCCTGGGCTATTTTTACGAGCGGCCAAAAATCGGCGGGCGGGGTGCGCGAGGATTCGGACGCGTTGTTCTCGATCTACACCAATATCGCCTCGTTGGCCCGGGGCGTGTTGAGAACGACCTGGCCCTGGACTCCTGCGAGGTGGCCGCCAAGCACCTTGAGGAGAACCGGGCGCAGATCGAAACCCTATTACGCGGAGGCGTGTGATGGACGATTACTATGAATCGCTGATTGTGCGTGCCGAACTGATGTCCCCGGTTGCCCTGGACCGCTGGCAGCCGTTGGACGGCATCCTTGGCGCGACGATCATTGAGGACCCCGAGCTGCGCCAACGTGATCGCCTCGTGCGCCGCTGGCGGCGGGGTGTGCGCAAATACGGCAGGGCTGGTACATTGCGCTATTTCCACGAGCAGGGCTGGGAAGTGCCAGACCGTCTCCATTTTATGCCGTTAGCTGTGTGGGGCCATGGGGAGAATCATGGCTTGTGGGTCTATCGTTCCTCGTGGGCCATACCGGGCGAGTACGAGCACGACCTGGTGCACTTGGCCAAGCGCGTGGACTTTGAGCAAGTAGACCGCTACGTGAAAACGCGCCACAAGCGGGTCTATACGGCCAAGGGTGAGTTCGCATCTAAGTACATCCCTCTGCAAACCGTCGTCACCGACGCATTGACCTGGTACGTGCGCGGCAATTATGACGACCTGCAGGAGATGCTTCCGCTCGTGCGCTCCATCGCCAAGAAGCGGCGGCGAGGATATGGCCTGGTGCGCCGTTGGACGGTGGAGAGAACAGAGCACGATCTCTCTGTGTTCTCGCCGGACGGCGCTCTAATGCGCCCAGTCCCTATCAATTTGCTGAACAAGCTCGGCATCAACGGTGAATTCCAACGCGAGTTCACTACCTACCGTCCGCCGTATTGGGACGGGCGGTACGCGACTTTGTGCGCAGTGTCCGGCACCAGGGAGGCCACATGATGACTGACGACCAATGGACTGTCTTTGTAGCTGAACTGGCAGAGGTCGTGCACCGTTGCCTAGTCATTCTAGACGACTGGCTGTGTAAGCATTATGGTTTCTCCCGGCGGCCGCGTGGAAAATTCAGTCGTGATTGATTTGACATCTTGCGTAGGATGTGGTATAATTTGAGTAATTAAATACAAGGCCAATTTTACTATTCGCCTGCTTTTTGCACGGTTTGATCTCCCCCCGATCTCGCCGTCAAAAGCAGGCGTTTTTTTTTGGAGGGTTTATGGCAAGCCTTGAAAAACCTGGTATCATCGGAGGGCCGCAGGCTCTACTGGCAGCGGCACAAGACCTGACCGCCGCCTGGGCAGACCTGGGTGCTGAACTGACGGTAACCGGCGCGCGCACCATTGCGTTGTGGACTACTCTGGACATTAACGACAGCATCAACGCGCGGGTGCGGTTGCTTGTAAAGTGGGAGAATGCCGGGGCAGACGAGTACGTGCTCCCGATCCGCACAGTGGGGGCCTCTGCTGTTTTAGTTGAAGACGAATATATAGAGTTCAATGTCGATGCTGACCAGCAGATGATTCTGTCTTGGGACCTGGACGGCCTTGTGTTCTATGCTCAATTCCAGGTACAGGCGGGCGTAGTCGGGGCAACGGCGGGGCAGATCGATGCCGCGTATGTAACGACAGGACTATAAAATGATCGGTAGCCAGAACATAGCTGGTAGCGAAACTACGGATACGGTCAATCAGACGTTTGACCTGGTTAACTCTCTTCTCACTCTTCAAGAAACCGGCGGCACGATCACGACTGACGGCAATGAGCAAAATCTGTACATCGTGGACAATCCCTATGCTGGCAGCATGAAACCCCAAGTTTGCTACGTCGATCTTGATCTTATGGTCGGTGGAGACACTGTGGTATTCAACACCTACTACCGCTTGGCCCTAGCCGGGGGATGGGAATTGCAAGATGTGGCGACATACATCGGTGCAGATGGGGGATTGGCAGGTGGACGAACCATAATTGCTGTGGACATGCTCCCCTGTCGTTTTGGTATACGCCTGACTATCCAGCGCACCGCAGGGGGGGATCACGCTTTTGTCTACTCTGTCTTGGAGGAAAGTTAGATGCCACGCGGTTACGACGCTCTAGCAGTGAACCACGGATTGCTCCTGGATGTGCGGATGCGTGAGGGAACGGGGGTTCTCACGCACGACTGGGCACGTCCTCACCACGAAGACATTGCACTGGTCAACACGCCAACCTGGACAGTACGTGCAGCCTCCGGCGTTGAGTATCTAGCGTTTGCTGCCGCTACTCATGAATACCTCAATCTACCTGCCGCCGACAGCGGCGACCTGGACTTCACGGCTGGCAATTTCTCCGGCGTGGCCTGGGTAAACACCAATGCAACCGGCAATCGTTACGTTTTCTGCAAAGCTGTCGCGGGGTGGGCAACGGGTTGGGCGTTCTATATCCCTGCTACCGCAGGCCCTCCTCTCGCCTTGGTGACGTTCCAAGCAGGGCCAACGTCTCAGTACACTTACAGTTCCTCCATTGGCACGAACGCCTGGCGCATGGTCGGATTCAGCCGGGACGGCGCAAGCGTGCGCATTTACGTAGACGGCGAGGATGCCACGGTAACGCCAGCAACCCATATTGACCCGGATTCAGCAGCCGCAGCGGATTTCGTGATGGGCGCAACGCAAGCGGGTGCGGCCGGGTGGTGGTCGGGAAGTATGTGGGGGCACCGTGTGTGGAATAGGGCACTTTCCGCAAGCGAGTTCAAAGCGTTGTTTGAATTTGAGAGGGACTTGTGGGCAGTGTAGGTGGATACGACAGGCTGAAATTGAACCACAACCTTCTCTTGGATTTGAGGATGAGAGAGGGTCAAGGAACATTTACACACGACTGGGCCGACAATCATTACGAGATGAATTGGCAACTTGTGCCTACCTGGACGAATGAAGTTGGGGGCGCATCATCTCTTACCTTTGGTGCAGCGCTGAACTATTTGTGGATGGCAGCTGGAGCATCCGCAGCTTTTGATTTTACGTCAGAAGACTTTAGCATGTGCGCCTGGGCATATCCGACATCCGGTGCAGCTTCCTGTGCAATCTTTGGGAGGGGGCTACTGGATACCGGCGGTTGGGAATGGTATCAATGGTCAACCAATCTAGCCTTTCGTTCAAATCAAGCGGGTAGTCGCTGCGGCGCAACGGCCGTTGGTGTTGTGGTTTTGAATCAGTGGTCATTTTTCGCATTTGTCAGGCAGGGGTTGTGGGGACAGGCGTATGTCAACGGTCTGCCAGTTCCAATGGTGCAATCGGTTGGGGGCCTGCTCGATCCGGTGACCATAAACGAGACATTTTATCTGGCAAACAACAGCCACGACAATAATTTCATTGGCAAGCTCTGGCATCCGAGGATATGGAATAGACAGTTGAGTGACAGAGAAGTAGCAAGCATTTGGGAGGCCGAACGAGGATTATGGGGAATTTGAAGTTCGCCAAGAACTCAGCCAAACTTACGAGACATGAGACAGTTGGAAATATTGACTATCTCGTGGCCCCCACGATTGCGTTGGTTGAAGGGATTTTGAACGAGGAACTTGTACTTGCCGAGGAAGTTGGGATGTACCCCGACGCTTGGGCAGGTATCCCGGTCGTTGTTCCCAGTCATCCTCTGGACAGTGACGGTTTGCCAGCTACAGCCAACGCCCCTGAGACGCTGGCAGAAATTCAGATCGGTTCGTTCTTCAATCCTGAGATGGACGGTGACAAACTGCGCGGTGAGTTGTGGATCGATGTGGCCAAGGCAAAGGCAGTGGTGCGAGGGATAGAAGCTATCAAGCTCCTCGAAGCAGGGAAGGCCATTGAAATCTCCACGGCCTACTTCCGTGACTTGGAGGAAGTAGCAGGGGAACGCGACAATGAAGAGTTTGTGGGTATCTCTCGTAACATACGGCCTGACCACATAGCCGTCCTGCTTGACAGTGTGGGCGCGTGTTCCTGGGAGGATGGGTGCGGGGTTCCCAGAGTAAACGAGGAGGGCGATAACGTGAAGATCAACGTTTTGGGCACGGCACGAACACCGACCTTTGAAGGAACAGAAGAAATATCCTGGGCTGATGTGGGGACAACTTTTCAGGACTATCGCGCGGGATTCTACAAAAACACGGCAGCAGAAATGCCTGCCGACGCGCCCGTCAAGATCGAGAACGCGCCGCAGGCTATGAAAGATTGGATCGCCGCTAGGTCATTGCTTGGCGATCCAAAAGCTGATAACATGCGCGATCTCCGCTTTTTCCCCGTCGTCAACCCATCCACGAACAAGCTAAACGCCGGTGCGGTTCGCGCGGTTCTAGGTGGGCGTGGATCAATGGCTGACATTCCTGCATCGGCACTCGCCTCAGCGCAGGCAAAAGCAGAGACTTTGCTTGACGACCACTTTCGCACAGAGGAAAGCAAGTTAGCCAAGGCGTTGCAAGTTATTCTCAAGGCTCTTGGACTTGCCAAGAACGAGGTTTTTGACGCCAGCATTGATGCTGGCGAGGTTACATTCGGGCAGCCTGAGCGCGTAGAGGTTGCGTATGAGTTGATTCAGGAGGCAACGAATCAAATGAACAAGGACGAAATGATCAAGGCAATCTCGGACGATGGTAGGCTGGGCCTGTCCGATGAACTGTTGCAGGGCATGGACGACGCGGCATTGGAAGCTCTCGTGGCATATCTGGAGAGTTTGGGTGCTGAGGAGGAAATGCCACCTGGTAGCGAGGAAATACCCGTAGCCGAGGCGGATGCTGGAAACGTCACGGCTGTGGAACCCAGCGAAGTTGTTCCAGAACCCGATGAGGCCCCTCTCCCCGATGCCTTTTCGACACTGGCTGAAGAGTTTGGCGGAGCGGATGCAGTGCGTGCAATTTTGACCAATGCCCAACGGCTTGCGCAAGAAGCCGCCGACGGGCGACGCGTTTTGGTCAACGAGGTAGCTTCACTGTCCACGCTCTCGGCAGAACAATTGGAGACACTCAGTGATGAGGCTCTAAAAACACTGCGAATCAATCTGTTGCCAGCTGACTATGCAGGTCAAGGCGGTGGGCCAATTCAGAACAGCGAGGAACTGATCCCATTTCCGATGCCGGATGTTTTCTCGCGTGAACCGAAGGAGGCGTAAGCATGGCTCGTACAACCACGAGACACACTATCGTACTGAAAAGCGCGAATCTTAACGGAGTCGTTCGCAAAGAGGCTATCGCCGACCATGCGTTGTGCCCCGGCGAACTGGTGCGCTTTGACGCGGATGAGGAACTGGAGTTGCACGCGACGGCTAACGGCGTAACTGTTGGTACGTTGGTCGTGTTGGAGACTATCACGCCCGACACCATCACTCATCCGTTGCAGGCAGCTATCGACATTGAGTATGCAGCCGACGACACTTGCTACTATGCCGAAGGTTCGCCCGGGGACGTGTTCAACATGTTCTTGGCGAATGGACAGACTGCGGTCAAGGGCGTGTCACTGCTTGAGAGTGACGGTAACGGACATCTGACCGTTGTTGCGGCAGGCTCACTCATCAATTCTCTGGTCGGTGTCGCCGATGCAGACCTGGTGAATAACACCGGCGGACCGGCGCGGTTGGCTGTGCGGATTCTCTAAGGAGACGAAAAAATGACTGTGAAGATTTTACGAGGCGTGGAGGCCGTCGACTTTGTGACGAATTCAAGCCGACCTGCTTTCTACGACAAACAAGGCATTGCCTATGGCGCGGACGGTCTGAAAATCAACAGTTTCTTGTCCCGCGAAGAGTGGGAGAAACTGGACTCGGTGATCATCGCTCGCGGCCAGCAGCGGCTCAATGCCTACCAAGACCTGGTGGACGCCAAGCTGACCACCACCACCACTTTGGCAGAAGAGTTTAGCAAATGGCGTGTGGCAAGCGAACGTATCGCTGCTGACGTGACGATGGACTTCAGGTCGCGGCGTAACAACGACCGCACTGATATGAAGACGTATGGCGTGCCCATCCCGATCATCTCGGCAGAGTACGGCATCGGCAGGCGTGAACTGCTCGTAGCACGTAGCGCAGGTCGTGACGTTGAAGTGTCTGAAGCCGACGCGGCGGCAATCGCCGTTGCCGAAAAAGCCGAGGACATTTTGATCAACGGCGAGGCTGGCATCGTGGTGCATGGCTCTGACATCCCTGGTTACCGAACCCTGGCTGCACGTGATACCAACACCGCGGCTGGCTACGGCGGCGGGGGCGGCGGGGATTTCGGCACTCTCTCCCATATCAGACCAACGTTCCTGGGTATGATGAGTGCGTTGGCTGCGAAACGCTACTATGGCCCGTTTGGCTGCTATATCGCAAACACCCAGTATCACGAGATGCTGGATCGGCACGCTGACGGCAGTGGCCAGACCGCGCTTGAGACTGTGGAGACTATCCCGCAGATCGAGTTCGTCAAGGCTAACGATCTTATCCCGGATGGCGAGTTGGTCATGGTACAGCTTACCAGGGATGTGGTTGATCTGGTGATTGCCCTCTCGCTGGAGAATCGCCAGTGGGAAAGCCCGGATGGCTCGGCACTCTTCTTCGTCGTGATGATGAGTGCGATACCGAGACTCCGCACGGATTACAGCGGGAACAGTGGTATCGCCCACGCCACCGGCTGCTAAATAACGGTCTGCAAGGAGGTCCAATGCACACTGTCAAAGTAAAACCCGGATGCACTCACCGGTCTGGTCAGTGCGTTGCAGGTGATGTGATCCAGGTAACCGATGCTGAATTCATCGCTTTTGGCGACAAGTTTGAGCGTGGTTTCCACGTGGAAACTACGAGCGCAACGGCTGCGGCAATGGAGTTTGCAGAGGCCACAGGACTGGACTTATCTGAGGTCTCTGGCAGCGGTCGTGACGGTCGTATCACCAAAGGCGATGTAGAAGCGTTTGTGGTTCAGCGGGGCGCATAATGGCGACCTTGAACGTCAATGCCTGCATAGACGCCGACGACGTAAAAGAGATCATAGACACCGATCTGTTAGATGTGCGGATCCATAACTTTATCAACATGGCCTACTTCCGCACACTTGCGCTATCTGGTAAGCTCGGCGACTGTGGTGGTGGCGATATGCTCTGTCAAATTCAACTTCTGCTTGCCGCGCATTTCCTCACGATGTACGAGCGGCAGACGAAGAGTGAGAAGGTTGACTCGGAGTGGGCAGTGACGTACATGGGCGTTGATGGTGAGGGACTAAAGGCATCACTCTACGGGCAACAGGCGATGATGCTCGATTGTTCTGGCGTTTTGGCAACGGCTGGTATGAAACGGGCCACCATAGAGGTCAAAGGATACATAGACCTGGACGCTGGAGATACTAGCTAATGGCGAATGTGCACTTCAAGAAGCATTTGCTCCATACCTGTGTCGTTCAGCGTAATACGCCAGCACAAAGCGCGTCCGGTGAACTGATACCGGACTGGGCAGACGTAGGCACGATCAACTGCCGGTTCATTGCCAAAACGGAACGGATAGCTGACGAGGCAGCCGGATTTCCAATGGCGCAAACGTATAAGCTGTTAATGAACATCGGTGAGGATGTGGCTGTAGACGACATAATCAGGAACATCCGCTGGCAGACTGACGATACACTCGTGGACGAGGGAACGTTCAGGATCGAGGCAGTGTTGAACAGGAACAGTACCAAGGCGCATCATACCAGTCTCTCCCTCGAACGGGTCAACGTTGGTGGGACGGTGGTATGAACTACAAAGTGAAGGGGCAAACGGCCCCGAATTGCCTGTGGAGTTGGGGTGCGGTAAGGCCCCACTGTGAAGCAGGAACCAGACAGCCAACAGGCATAGGTTCTGGACGGATGGGCGGTAAACGCTCATCGCTCCACGCGAAAGTTTGGAGTTTGGGACTCGCCATGACATATGGTTTGGTAACGTAATGGCCTTCAAACAAAAAGCGTTCAATTTGCTACAGTTTGAGAAAAAGATTGTCGCTCTAGGGCATGCAATACCTGGCAGCGACTTGGCAGATTGTATTGAAGACGGAGCCTGGGTGATTGCCTTGCAAGCTCGTGATAATGCAGTTGCTAAGGGACTCTTTGACACCGGCAACCTGATCGACGGCATTAAGCCACGCAAGATCAACCAGTATAGAGTTGATGTGCGGGTTGATGCAGTCTACGGTGCTGCTCATGAGTTTGGCGTCACGGTGGAAATTACGCCAAGACAAAGACGCTTCTTTTGGGCCAAGTGGTCTGAAACGAGAAACCCGATGTGGAAAGCCCTGGCCCTTTCAGCGACCTACACGATTCCTGAGCGTGCGTACCTCAGGCCAGCGATAGACGAAATGAAGTTACCGGCGATGTACGTTGTGGCAAAGTCGCTGGAAAAGAAGATAAGGAGTTTGGTACGATGACATTAAGAACGAACGATTGGTTGAAAAATCACTTTGCTGAATGGGACCCGGATGATTACAACCGGGACCTGGTCGACAGCATGGGCAATGCTACCTGGATGCGTGCGGTCACGCATTATTTTGTCAGTAGCACACATGCCAGCGCGAGTGACTCAAACCCCGGCACTGACCCAACGGCTCCACTGGCGACTATTGATGGGGCGTTTGGCAAGACGCTCCTGGCTGGCGATATTGTGTGGGTGCTGCCGAACCACGTTGAGGACTTGGCGGCTGCCCAGATCGACATGGACTTACCGGATGTCTACGTCATCGGTGTGGGAAGCGGCGATAGCAAGCCGAGAATCGACTTCAACAACGCTGCATCGAGTGTCAACATTGGGGCAAACAACATCACCGTCGTTGGCTTGCGCTTCCAACCGGCTGTCACGGATGTGTTGATTGGTGTGGATATTGAAACGACTATCACCGGCACCGTTATTGCTGGCTGTGAATTCATGGTCGGCGAGGACGGCGCAGGCGTGGACGAGTTTGTACTCTCTGTGGACGTGAAGGCAGCCTGTAACAGAACGAAAATCGTCGGTAACGAGTTCTACACCGACGACGCTGCGGCCGGTGCAACCGATGCTGTCAAGTTCACGGGTGCATCACACCGATGGGTTGTGAAGGACAATGTGATCCAGGGAACATACTCAAACGCCGGCATCACCAATGACACTACGGCTTGTGAAGATGTGGTTATCCAGGACAATGTGATCAAGGTCGCCGACGGGTTGCCCGGCATCACGTTGATGGCTGCTACGCAGGGGCGAATCGTAGGCAACATGATTGCCTCAACCGGTCTTGACCCTGACATCACCATCGTCGCTGCTGCCTGCGAATGGTTTGAGAACTACGCAGTAGATGCAGACGGCGAGACCGGACAATTGATCGGGGTGCCTTCCGACTCACCAACCAACTTCGTCGGCCTCAATGATGCGAACAACGATGCACTGACTGACGTGGTAGTTGCAAATGAGGACGGTTCAATCTTGGAACGCCTCGAACAAATCCAGGAAGCCGTAAACGTTGGCGCTGGTACGCCAGTTGGCGCGGCGAGTTCCCTCGTAGACGCCATCGGCTCGAACGGCGTTGCAGCCGCAGCGGCTACAGCGGCCTCGGCAGTCTCGCTTTTTGGCGCGATAGGTACAAATGAAGTTGATGCAACGACACCGTTTGTGTCTGGCAACGTCCAGCACAATGCAGACGGCTCGGTGCTCGAACGTCTTGAGCATCTTCAAGTAGTACAAGAAGTTGCAATCGCCAAACTTGACGGCAATGTGTTGAACGGCGACGATCCCCTGTTCACCATTACCGGCGGCCCGATCATGGTGACCGACTTCATCGGTATTGTCACCACGTTGATCGGCGGTGCTGCCAACTGCACGATCAACGCTAATGTTGCCGCACCGGCAGCTACGACAGCCCTCTCGACGACTGTCGCTATCGATAACAATGCAGTCGGTACTTCCTACACCTTCACGGCAGCGTCTCCTGGTGTTCTGACACCGACCGCAGCTGGTGTATTGATGGTCGTACCGGAAATGCGTTGGCTGGTTCCGATTGGCGAGATCGTGGCGACCTGTTCTGCTGCTCAGGATGGGGTGATCGAGTGGTATATGTTCTACCGTCCCCTGTCACCCGATACCGTAGTTACAGTGGCGGCGTAACATGGGCCTTCGCGCCGTCGTTTTTGACAGGTGCACCACGCATGCAGGCCTGTCTGCTCTGATTGGGAGTCGGTGCTATCCTGACCGACTCCCGGAGAGCGTGACGTTGCCAGCACTCGTTCACCACTCGCCTGTCTCTGACAACGACGCTGAGTACCGGACACACAGCAACGTCAATAATCCGGTAACACGCACAGTCTCCCGTGTCCAGTTTGACTACTACGCCAAAACCGGAGACCAGGCGGAGCTAGGCGGTGACCAGCTCTTCCAAGCGTGGAGCGGATACCAGAGTGATGATTGCGATGTAGGATATGCCTTCATTGCTAACCGTTTTGCAACGAGAGAAGATGCGTTGAAAATGTTTCGTCAGGTTATCGACGTTATGGTAGAACATTCTGTCTAAGTAGGGAGAGAATCATCAGAATCCTGACATTCACGAATTCTCCTTGGCTTAAATCGGGCTATGGAGGCCAGATTAAAAATCTCGCACCTCGCCTCGTTGAGTTGGGTCACGATGTAGCCATCGTCTCCAATTCTGGATTGAGTGGCGGCTCCATAAAGTGGCAGGGCATCACAGTTTACCCAACGCGCCCGGGCATGTTGGGATTTTACGCGAAGCATTTTGCAGCAGATGTGGTGATTTCCCTGTACGACATCTGGGCACTACCGGCCGACACCCGCCGCAACCTCCCATGCCCATGGATCGCCTGGGTTCCCGTGGACGGCGAACCCATTCCACGTGGAATGAGAGAACGACTGAAGACCATAGACTATCCGGTGGCCATGAGTAAATATGGACAGGCGCAGATTGAACAAGCCGGGTTTGAGTGTGACTACATCCCGCTCGGCATAGACTGTGAATTGTTTTGTCCAGGGGACAAAGACAAAGCTAAGGCTGCACTTGGCATACCGCTTGACAGGTATCTCGTAACAGTAGTGGCGGCAAACAAGGGCTATCCAATGCGCAAAAGTTGGATGGAAATTCTACAGGCGTTTGGGCAGTTTTATCAGGATCACTCAGAGGCCATGCTCTATCTCCATACGACGGGAGAGCCGTATGGCAGTCAGGGACGGGGTATTCATTTCGGGCAGGCAATTGAGGCGTTGGGATTGACAAAGGTTCCTATCACCTTCCCTGACCAAGGCGAGCTTGCAGTTGGCATACCTGACGAACAAATGGCAATGGTTTACAGAGCAAGTGACGTTTTACTCTCACCAAGCATGGGAGAGGGGTTTGGGTTACCGATCTGTTTTTTGCCAGGGCAGTTAGTCTATCTAGACAGCGGAATAAAGACAATTGAGAAGATAGAGCCAATGGATCGAGTTTTAACGCATAAGGGGCAATATAGTACCGCAACGTATTGCGAATCTAGACATATAGCTGACGAAGAAATTATATCTTTAGACATGGTGGGGTTGAATGAGAAAATCCGATTGACAAAGGAACATCCCGTTTATGCATTACAACCGCCTTATCGTCGATTCATTAGCGTAAGACGTGCTCTTAAGCGCGGATTGAAACCCGAATGGATATGTGCAATTGATCTTACAGAAAATGATTTCTTGGTTATTCCCTTATGTTTGATTAAAGATACAATGGACACTGTTGACCTGAGATGTTTCACTGATGTAAAAGAGACAAATGGGAGACTGGTAAGCAAGTATAGCAACGGAAGTGACAATGTCGTTACGTTTTCTGATGTTGCTAAAGTTGCCGAAGTATCTTTCACAAGTGTATGTCGTGTGTTGGGAGGTTATGATAGACCAACAAATGAAACTATCCGCCAGGCAGTATTAGAAGCAAGCAAGAAACTTGGTTGGCAATCTGTCAAGCGATCAATCCCAGCACAAATGTCCTTGAATTATCGGACCGGCTTGTTGTTCGGATACTATACTGCCGAAGGTTCAATAAGCAATACTTATACTGTTGAGTTTGCATCACATCGGAAAGAAGTCGGTTATCGCAAGATCATTGGGGACATCTTAAAAGAATGGGGATTGTCAACAAATATCCTCCATCGTAAGAATAGTTATAGTAGCCGACTTTATACATGCAACAAGGCATTGGCGCAAGTTTTGAAAAGAACTTGTGGCAGCAGTGCACCTGAGAAACACATACCTATGGAATGGGCTTTGCACAATAAGAAATTTGCACAGGGTTTCCTTACAGGTTTTTGGTGGGGGGATGGGCATCGACTTTCTGGGGGATTTGGATATAGTACATCTTCACGAAGGCTTGCCCATGAACTGAGAAGGTTGTTGTTGGGATTTGGGATATTAGCGACAGTGCATAGTCATAAGCGCAATAAAATCAAACATGAAGAATTTACCATAACCATTGAGGGCAAGCAGAGTGACAGATTTGCCACGCTCATAGGAGTTTTGCCCGCAAAACATAGTGGGCGTCAAGGGCAATATTTTATTGAACATGAAAATTATTTATATGTTCCTATACGCTCTATTGAACGGGAAACTTATACCGGTCTTGTGTACAACTTGGAAGTAAGGGAGGATCATAGTTATGTGATCCATGGATTTGCAATGCATAACTGTGAGGCACAAGCCTGCGGCACGCCGGTTATCACACAGGACTGTTCCGCTATGAAGGAACTGACCATAAATGGTCGAGCAATCGAACCGCTACAACCGTTTTGGGTTCCACAGTTAGGCTACTGGTGGCAGCAAGCAAGCATAGAACGGATCGTGGACGCGCTTGATAGATTCTATAAATTATCGGATGAAGCCAAGGAGTTTATGGCAGGTGGCGGTACAGAGTTCATTAGAACAAACTATGACTGGCCTGTCGTGATGGAGCAATATTGGGAACCACTTTTAGCTAAAGTCCAGAGGGAATTATGGTGAAAGTCGGCTGGCTTGCTGACAGTTTCGGTATCATTGGCGGTGCGGAAATCAGCGATTCCATATTCATTGCACACGCCTCACAGGACGTGGAAGTTGTCAGGTGTCCTCCTAGCAAACGTCCTCCTGCTGACGTTGACATTTTTGTACTTGGCAATGTCATCACGTATGGCAAACGGTGGATCGAGGTTCTAGAAACGAAACCTGTCGTAATGCACATACACGACCTGTGGCCTTATGGTTCGCCTGTCTTGCGTCGGTGGATTCTAAACAACGCAAAACTCGTGATGTTCAACAGTCCAAAGCAATGGGACATGTTCCACTACCAGGTGAATGTACCCAAAGCCTACATTCATATCCCTGTGGACATGGAGGGAATAACGAAGACTGTTAAGGAATACGATGGGGAACGCAAAGGTATCATCTGGTTAGGGCGCATCGAAGCAGGTAAGGGAATTCAATATGCCGTGGACTGGTCCTTGTGCAATGACAAGCGGATCGATCTCTATGGTCAGATGAACGATCCCCACATTCGCATCGTTCCTCCTTGTTACTACTGCGGACAAATTGCACACAGAGACGTGCCGGGGCTGCTCGCACAGTACGAGACATTTTGGTATGCTCCGGTGTTTGGCGATTTGTATTGCCGGAGTGTCGTGGAGGCCGCAGCAGCAGGATTAAAGATGGTACTGGTTGGGGATACTCAAGCGCTTTGGGATTGGCTAGATTTTCAGGCTAGTCAGGATGCGCCAGACACATTCTGGTCTTTCATAACAGGGGTAGCACATGGGTGAGGTCAAACAGGCAAGCTATTACGACCAGGTTTACTCAAAACAGATCATCGGTGTACCACGGGCCATGACCCTGATTAACCACTGGGCCGACAGGGCGTCGAGGCACATAGACGGCGGTTCTGTACTTGATCTAGGCTGCGGACTTGGCGTTTTGGCAGACAAAATCAAGGCTGAATACACCGGCGTGGACTTCTGCAAGGTCGCCATCGGGTACGCAAAGAAGCATTGCCGGAACAAGCACGCTAAATTCGTTCTGGCAGACATCCTCAAATTCGCTAGAGAGATCGAAGACGACGGTTTTGACACTGTTGTTCTCAGTGAGGTGCTAGAACATTTAGAACATCCTGAAGACATCGTTAGAGAAGCGAAGCGGATTGCTCGTATCCAGATTATCGTTGACGTGCCAATGTCCAGTCCCAACCCGGCGCACGTCAAGCACATTTGGAGCGTGCTTGACTTGCAGAAGTTGTTTGGCTCTCTAGCAGTGATCGAAGATATTCGTGGTTTTTGGCTTGCTGTATGGAAAAAGAACGGCAGGTCAACGGTTTTCAAAAAGAAAAAGTGAGGGGGTTAATAACTCCCGTGATTAAAAAGGAGACACATCATGACTCACTCTCCATCTTTTGGCTCGCAATTGAAGTGGGACCCGGCTGGCGGCACAGCTTATAGTGCAGTCGGCCAAGTCAGAGACATTGGATTTCCTGATCTTTCACGTGGTGACATCGACGTGACCGATCACGATGACGGTATCACTGGTGGCACGCCATACCGGACATTTCTGCCTGGCATCACTGACGGTGGCAACCTGTCGTTTGCCATCGGTTTTGACCCAACCGATGCCGATCACGGCACGGCTGTAGGCACCGGGTTGCTCGGTTCGTTTGAACAAGATGGTTGTACGCTGCCAGCCTGGGAACTCACGTTGCATGTATGCACAGGTACAGCTGTCTGGACGTTTGACGGCTACCCGAACAGCTTCAGCGGCGCAGTGCCACTGGAAGGCGAACTAACCGCCGATGTAGGCGTTAAGGTCTCTGGCAAGCCGACACTAACCATAACAACCTGACATACAATTCCAAGGAGCGAATTCTATGGTTGACTTTTTGACTGACCGCAAGGCCATTCTTGCTGCCGGGTTCAAGACACAAGAGATCGAGATTCCGGCGTGGGGTGGTACTGTCCTCGTTCGTGAACTGACTGCCGACGAGGTTGAACAGATCGGTTTCGGCATGGCCGACGAAGAAGGTAAGGTTGATCCGAGCAAAGCGAGGGGTCGCATGCCGTGGATCGTTGCCAGGTGCGTGATCAACGAGAAAGAGGAACGCATCTTCGTCGACGGTGACGCGAAGAGGCTGGCGCAAAAAGGCGGTGATGCTGTCGTGAAAATAGCAACCGCGGTGCTAGAGTTATCTGGTTTGGTCGCCAAAGAAGAAATCCCAAACTGACCATGCGTCCAGCACGGCGTTTCGCCTTCCGCCTGGCTCTGGCTCTCGGTCATGCCAATCCCGACGCCATGCTGGCGTGCATGCCATTCCGCATCTATCGGGAATGGCATGATTACTATCAGGTAGAACCGTTTGGCGAAAAGCGCGCCGATTTCAGGTCGGCCATTGTCGCCGCCACGGTTGCCAATGCGATGGGCCGAGCTAAAGGAAAGCCCGCCTTCCGTCTGGATCAGTTCATACCAAAGTTCGGACCCAAACAGGCGGTGAAAAAGAAGACGCCAGATCAACTGTTTGACAAGCTCAAGATACTCAATCGACTCTTCGGTGGCACGTTTGTAGACAAGCGAAAGAGGCACAATGGCAGCGACGATTGATGTTGCAAAATTAGTCACGCAGATCATTGCTGATACCACAAAGTGGAAAAGCGGCCTGGGCGGTGCGACGAAAACTGCCACATCCTTCTCTGAGAAAGTCGGCAGGGCCTTTGCCAACGTCGGTGTCCAGCTGCTCGTAGACGGTGCAAAGCAGGCTGCGAAGAGTATCCTCGGATTGGCGAAGTCATTTGGGCAGCTTGCCATCAATGCGGCCCCGCTACAGGGCATCGGCGCAATTTTCAAAACCAATGCTGCGGAATTCGGCGTTTCCATGGACGCTATGCGCAAAGCTGCGGCGGGCACGGTAAGCGACTTTGAGATGATGCGCCAGGCCAACGTCGCCTTGACCGGTGCAGGCACAGAACTAGGCAAGGCGTTTGGAGAGAGGCTACCCAATTTGCTTGAGGCCGCACGCGCGGCTGCCCGTGCCACGGGTCAAGACGCGGGATTTCTCTTTGAGTCATTGGTAACCGGCGTCAAGCGTGCTTCCCCAATGCTGATCGACAACACAGGCATAGTCCTCAAGATCGGCGAGGCCAACGAGGCCATGGCTAAAAGCCTCGGCAAGACCGTTGAACAGCTTACGGCACAAGAGAAATCCATTGCCATTCTCAATGCCACCACTGAAGCTGGCGCAAAGATCGTTGAGAAATACGGCAACGCACAACTCACGGTTGCCGAACAGCTCCAACGATCTCAGGCCGTTTTCCAGAACTTCAAAGACCAGGCTGGCCTGGCTCTCCAACCCGTTCTCTCTAACCTCATGGGCCGGTTCAACGACTTGGCACAGCGTGTGCTTCCTCCTCTCGTCAGTCTGTTTGAGACAAAGATCGCCCCGGCTCTAGACATTCTCGTGGACAAACTCGGCGGCCTGGGAACAGCAGCAGTAGACGCTGGCGAGTCGTTCCTCGGCAAGTTCGGCGGTAAGTTAATGACTGCTGCCGAAAATGCGTTGACCTGGGGCATTAAGATTTCTACTGAGTTAGCAACGGGGCTTGTCAAAGATGCGGCGCAGGCCATCACTGCGGCCATGCAGTTTGTTGGCAATCTGTTGTCCTCTTGGCTCTCCCCTGGCTCCCCTCCCAAGGTTGCGCCGCAAATTGGCGCGTGGGGCCAAGAAGCTTTTGGGCAGTACTTGCATGGGATGACCAAGGCATCTTTTGGCATCCTGGAAGGCGCCCAGGGGCCACTACAAAAGACGCTTGACACCCTGGTTGACATGGGCGCAATCGGGGAGAAAACGGGGAGAAAGGCGTTCAAGGGGCTGACGGGTGACCTGACTGTCGCTCTCACCGCCTTCCAAAAAACCGGCAAGGTCGGCAGTGAGATATTTGAGAAGTTGGAGGCGGTCGGGGGCCAATTTGGCAAAGAGTTATCAGGCCTGGCACGCAAGCAGTTTGCATTAGCAGCGGCAACGCGGCAAGTCCAGGAGGCTGAGGAGAACCTGAACAAGACTCGTAAGGCCAGCGAAGAGGCTCGTGGCACTGTCGACAAGCTGGCGGATGAATACAACAAACTGCTGGCTGCGGGGGCAGACCCGGCCCTTCTGGAGGCAAAGAAGGCCGAGTACGATGCCGCACAGGATCAACTTGCCCTCTCTGAGGATCAAGTGGTGCAAGCCGAGGAACAAAAAGCGGCGGCTGAGGAACAAGTCGATCCGCTTCAGGAGCAGGTAGACGTACAGCAAAGGGTGCTTGACCAGCTCCTGCAAATGGCCGATGCACAGAAGGAGGTCACAGAGTCGGCATTGGAGGCCATGGGGGCTATGGCCGGGGCCGGGGCAGGAGCGGATACTGAGATAAAGTTGCCGAAGCCAAAAATACCAAAGCCTGACTTTTCCGAACTGACAAAAGGATTTGAGGATGCTAAGGCGGACATTTTGGAGAAGTTCGGCGGGATGTTCAAGCCAGTCACCGACGCGTGGGAAAACGACATCAAGCCGACCCTGGATACCCTGGGGGCGAAGTGGAAGTGGTTTACATACCTTGTTGGGAGGTTTTACGACGAGAAGGTCAAGCCGGTCGTGGAAAAGATCAAGAAATTCTTGCCACCCGATCTAACTGAGAAAATAGGCAAATGGGCAGGAATAATTCTCGTGGCAGGCATAGCAGTCAAGTTTTTACTAGTAGTATTGGCACTCTTGACCAGTCCCATCGTACTGTTAGGCATAGCCATTGGGATTTTGATCATCCTGTGGGAAAAGTACGGGGAACAGGTCACGATAACGGCGAACCAGATCATTTTCTTGGTCACTTTTGCATTAAATAAGGCAGTTGAAGTACTCAAGCAACTCTGGTTTATCATCAGGGTAAAAGTAATTGAGGCATTCATGGCCGCACGGGTAGTGATTGGAATATTAGCACTTGTCGTGGGAATCTTGATTGCCCCGATCATATTGCTAATTGCGGCAGTGGGTGTATTGGTTGTTCTGTTGGTAAGTTTCAAGGAACAGCTTACGGAGACAGCAAATCAGATCAAATTCTTGATCACCTATGCCCTGGATAAGGCGATCACGACACTCAAGCAAATGGCTTTCATCATTGAGTTTACGGTGGTCAGGGCGTTCACGACTGCTTACAACTTTGTGAAAGACAAACTAGGTGTCATTCTCACTTGGCTTAGAGAAAAAGTCCTCGATCCTCTCTCAACGTCGTTCTCAAATGTCGTTGAG
>Ga0307429_1000264_pt1 | contig 36038 bp, 36 predicted proteins | sample SalMarWE160230MG_FD_202151 | JGI IMG/M metagenome (GOLD analysis project Ga0307429, IMG submission 202151) | Salt marsh sediment microbial communities from the Plum Island Ecosystem LTER, Massachusetts, United States - WE1603-230 | ecosystem: Environmental > Aquatic > Marine > Intertidal zone >... | reverse complement strand
GATCAGACGGCGATTCAGCGTGCACGGATTTCTGTCTCATCTCCAATCCTTGATGATTACGATGAGCCAGAAATCCTCCGTTCCTCAAGCCGCTAAATCTGTCTCACAGGCGCTGATGCCGGACAGTTAAGCACATCGGTCCTGTCTGCAATCTTTTCAATGATCACATTTGAAATTTTAACATATGAAGACTCGGCTTGGCTTTCCGATTGTTTTAGTACCATGACATCTTCTCGAACATCATGCCCTGAGACGGGTGATTTTTGCATGCGACTCTGTCACTAGGCTTGCAACATAATTGCTCCAAATTTCCAGCGCCGTTTTACGCTTCTCGAGATATTCGAAGCGATTGTAGACTGCGGCCACGCCATGGATCTTTCCGCTGATATGGTTGAGTACTTTGTCGACGACATGTGGAGCCACGTTGAGTCGAGCCATTCCGGTGGCCACTGTGCGCCGAAGGTCATGTACTATCCAAGGCGGGATTTCGACCGGTAATGGTTTGTCGGCGGCCAGGCCGAGGGCGCGCCGGTATTCATCATCGTCTTGCGGCAGATTTAGAGAAGTACGGCGCGCCTTTTTCATTTCCCGATCAAGCCGGCGTTTGGCACGAGAAAAACCCGACACCGCCGTCTTGCCGGTGGTGGTGAACACCAGCCGGTCGCCCCTGCTCGGCAACGGGCGCAGGATCGCGAGCGCAGCCGTCGACAAGGGCACGTCGTGCGCTCGGTTATTTTTGGCCTTGTGACGCGGGATCGACCAGATCGCCTTCTTGAAATCGATCTCGCCCCACTCCATGCCGGCGACCTCGTCGCGGCGCTGCGCGGTCAGCAGCAGCAGCTGCGCCAGCGGCCCGAACGGCCAGCCTGAGGTCTCGCAGCCTGTCCAGAACCAGCGAATTTCGTCGTCGGTGAGCGCGCGATCGCGCGCCTGCTCCTTGGTTGGCGGCTTGAGACCCTCGATCGGCGAGGCTGGGATGCGATCCTTGGCGACCGACCAGTTGAACACCGCCCGCAGCTTGGCGAGCGTGCGGTTGGCCTGCACCTCGGCGCGGATGGCGATCGTGTCAATGACGTCGTTGACGTCGCGCCGGGAGATCGAGGCTAGCCGCCGCTTGTGCCAAGCCTTGAGGTCGTCGCCCTCAAGGATCCGCTTGGTTTCGGCATAGGTCGAGGCAACGGTGTTCCTCTTGGCATAGCGCTCAAGATAGTCGGCCACCACCGCGGCGAAGGTCTCCTGCTCCGGCGGGCGCACGTAGCGCTGGGCCTGCTTCTCGGCGAGCGGGTCCTCGCCGCGGGCGACCTTGTCGAGGATGCGCTGGGCCTCGCGCCGGGCATCGGCCGGCTTGAGCGCCGGGAAATTCCCCAGCGTAAAGCGCCGCAGACGACCGCCGGTGCGATAAAATAGCGACCAGGACTTGTGACCGCCGCAAGTCACACGCAGCGCCAGGCCGCCAAAGCTAGCGTCGAAATACTCTTTGCGCCCCCTCACCGGCGGCTTCACCCGGTCGGCAAATAGATCAGTGATCTTTCTGGGCGGCACGGGCCAATTTCTGTCGGCGCGAAGTTCGGTTGTGGGCCATTTTCCGGGGTAACGCCGGGGTAACGTAACCCCGGTGTTACCCCGAGAACGGCTTTGAAAGTTTCAGCACAATGCGTGAACAGAAAATTGCAGTCAAGCTATTGTCCACAATAGATTTTTTGAAACGGAATGCAATGGAATGAACGGGGCGACCTCCTGTCTTCTAAGCTGGGGGTCGCTGGTTCGAATCCAGCCGGGGTCGCCAATTTCCTCAAGCATTCGGTGGATTTAGCGTCGTCCGCGCGATCAGAGCGCGCGCGGAAGAGCAACCCTAATTTAACAGTTTTGGAACACCAATGCGGAACAAGACGATTTTTCGCAGTCGCCGGCCATTATTTGCCATGACCGAGACGCCCATCTCGCCGCCGCCAGAGGCCGCCGGCGGCGCCGCGCCCGCCGTCGCAGCGCCAGCAATGGCGCCGCTCTGCTACGTGGCCGACGAAGAGCCCAGCATCCGCCATTTCCTGTCGCTGGTGCTGCACGGTGCCGGCGTCGATACCATGGAATTTCCCAATGGCGCGGCGCTGCGCGCGGCCATGGAGAAACGCGTGCCGGCGCTCGTCTTCCACAACATCTCGCTCGATTCAGCTGATGTGATCGCGTCGCTGGTCGCTTTCGGCAAGCAGCGCCATAGCGGGCCCGTCCAGCTCATGAGCAACCGCGGCGCCGCGGTGCTCGCGCACGTCAAGGGCATTGGCGAGCAGCACAAGCTCAACATGCTGCCGGTGCTCAAGAAGCCGTTCGAGACCGAGGCCATCGTCAAGATCCTGCACGCGCTCCAGCTCGGCATGCCGGCGGTGGTGGCCGCGCGCATGGACCTCGACGAAGCGCTCGCCAACAAGTGGATCGAGTTCTGGTACCAACCGAAAATCGACCTGCGGCTCAAGCGGCTCGTCGGCGCCGAAGCCTACGCCCGCGCACGCCACCCGCAGTATGGCATCGTGCCGCCAGAAGCATTCATGCCGGGCGCATCGGAATCAGCCCTCACCAAACTATCGGAACTGGCGCTCACCAGCGTGCTCAAGGCCGGCCTCGTCTTTTCAAACCTCGGCATCAACCTGCGACTGGCGGTGAACATTCCGGTGCCGGTGCTGGTCAAGCTTCCGGTCGAAGACGTCGTGAAGACGCACCGGCCCAATACCGACAAATGGGCAGGACTGATCATCGACTTGCCGGAGGAGCAGATCATTTCCGAGCTCACCCTCGCCGGCGAACTCGCCAAGACGCTGGCGCGCTGCAACGTATGGCTGGCGCTCGACGAATTCGGCAAAGGTCACTCGGCGCTGGCGGGGCTCGGTGAATTGCCGTTTGCAGAAGTGAAGCTCGATCGCGCCTTTGTCATCGATTGCAGCATCGGTAAAGTCAACGCGCCGCTCTGCCGGACCGCGATCGATCTTGCGCACGGCTTCGGGCGCAAGGCGGTGGCCGTGGGCATCGAAAAGGCCTCCGACGCCGTCGCCATTGTCAGCATGGGTTGCGACTTCGGCCAGGGTTTTCTGCTCGGCCAGCCCATGCCCGAGCAGCGATTCATCTCGCTTCTGCGCCAGCGCGCCGGCACGCGAGGGCGCCAACCGGTCGCCACGCCCTAGCATTCGGCGCGGGCTTGCGCAGGGTCAGTGCGTCCAGGCGTCGCGGCGGTTGAAGGCGAAATTGTCCGAATAGGAAATGGTGCGGCGGGCCGCGGGCTTGGCATCGAATACCTGGTAGGCGATGCCGTGGCGCTCGCAATAGGCGATCGCCTCGTCCTTGCCGGCGAAGCGCAGACGCACCTGCTGGCGCATGTCGCCGGACGAGGTCCAGCCCATCAACGGCTCGACCTGGCGCGCCTCTTCCGGCTCGAAATCGAGCACCCAGGCTTTGGTGTTGGCCAAGCCTGACTGCATTGCGGTCTTGGCCGGCTTGTAGATGCGCGCGATCATCGATAGTCCGTCCCCGAATGGACTGGCAAGCGTCCCTATAAGGCCAATGGCGCGCGCTGGCAACGCGGCTCGCGTCATGCGGACCTTGGCGACAAAAGGGCGCGCCGCCCGACCCAAACGCGCGCGGCCGGGCCGTGGAAGCTGTTGGCCGTAAAATGTGAGTGGTCTTCGGCAATCGAGTCATATTGCCGGGGTCTTACGAACGGTAAAACCCCCGGCGGTTTCCCGCCGGGGGCTGTTGATCAAGCATTCATGATAGGCGATCAGGGGTAGAAGTTATACTGCCAGCGGAAGATGCCGGACCACCATCCCTTGTCCTCGTAAACGCCACCCCCCACGGCCGGGCCCGCATAGGCCGTGTCGACGTGATTGTACATGGCCTCGACACTCAGATCGAGATTCTTGACCGGCGACCACACCGTGCGCGAGCCGACCTGCCAGAGGTCCCAGTCGGCGGTGCCGACAGTCGGGGCTCCAGGAGCGCCGGAAGTGCCGGCAGCAGCGCCCGGCGATACCATCAGCAGGGCGTTCGCAACGGCGCCGTAGTTGAACTCGCCATAGGCACCGTAGATCGAGGTCTTCCAGCCCGGCCCCCAGTTGTGCTGCAGGCCGCCGGTGATGGACCAGCCTTCCTCCAGCTCGATCCCCGTGATCCCAGGACCGTAGGCGCCGTCGGCAATCGGGCCGTAACCGACCGTAATGAGCGGGGCCGCCATATCCTGGATGTTGTAGGTGGCGAGACCGCTGCCCACGTAGCCCAGAGCGCCCCTGGCCCAGGTGAATTGGGTGATGAAGAAGTCACCCTGGCCGAGCTGCGGCAGGTTAAACTTGATGCCGGCACCGAGCGCATAGCCGACCTCGCCGTCGCCCGTACCAGCACCAGCAAAGGCCGAACCAGGGTAGTAGCCGCCATTGACCTGGTGGATGGCGCCCATGACCTGCGCGCTACCCCAGGACTGGTCGACGTGCAGGTTGCCGACAATGTCCGGCCATTGCCAGCCGCCGTAGCCGGTGCCACCGGCGAGAACCGTCCGCCGCTGCGCCGCAGACTCCGCCGAGAGCGAGGCCGAGAAGCCGTTGCCGAACTGAGCGGTGTAAGCAAACAGTGGAATGCCGGTGCCGCCCGTGCTCGAGCCCAGGCGATTGGTCTGGTTGGAGTACGCCGCGATCGAGTCGAAGTCGAAAAACGAGACCGATAGACCGGCGGTGAAACCAGCGAACTGGATGAACGCGCGGTGATGCCAGATCGCCGTGCCGGTGCCGGGGGCAATGTCGGTTACGGTCGGGGCGACGATCGTGTACGCTCGTATCGTACCGTACGCGGTCTGCGCACGGGCATCCACAGTGATGCCGCCGCGGGTGCGCCAGTGCGTATAGTTCGTGGCTCTGTCGGAGAAATTCACCGCGTTATATTGCACGTACGAACCGCTGGCGGTGTTGATGTTGACTTCGGAGCGAACGAAGCCACCCACTTTCAGGCAGGTATCGGTGCCCGGAATGTAATAGAACCCCGCACCGTACAGGCTGCAAATCTTCACGTACTGGACCGGTTTGGCCTTAACGGGAAGATCGGCGGCCTGTGCCCCAGCAATCGCAACAAGAGCCGTTGCGGAGCCAAGGAGAAGGCTTTTCACCATCTTCATTTTGAACCTCCAAACATTGTTCATCGTGAGAGGGTTCCGTATCCGCCCAGTGCGACAAACACCGATGGAACTTCCCCTTGCTCCCCGCCGGCCGGACAAACTTTTCGCACCACGCGATTATCCCAATATTGTTCGTCAAGCTTGGGCATAACACTAGGTACAATCCGTCAACCGGACAGCGCGACACGGGGATGCCCCCCACCGTCGCGTCCTGACATTAGCCGATAGGGTCTTCGGCGCAATCAAGAACGCCCCTTCCCACAGGCGCGGATGCCGCTTTTTGGCCAAGTGTTGCGCAAAAAACACGCAGAATGCGCCGGCCCCCTTTTTGCCAACCCGGCTGACGCCCTGTCCAGCCCGTTTTGCTCGATTTTCGTGTTCAATTTCAGAATGTTACCGAAGATTCCCAAGCTGCAACTCCGCGTCGAAATAGCTGCCGCCCTAGCGAATTTAGGACACTATTTCTCGCAACTGCGAAACGGTTTCGGGCCTTTTGCGGGTCTTCCCACCCCCTAACCGCCTAGATCGGAGACATAGCTGCTTGCTGGTCCCCTTGGTGTCTTTCGCAGACGGCGGTCGCCCGGGCGCTGCTGCGGCCTTGGCCGCAGTTGACATTCGAATCGGTCGCCTGCGGCAAAATGCATTGCGCGAGGCGGTTGATGTCGGCCGCTTTTTGCGTTGAAAGTCAAATCACAAGACGGCTGGCGGAGACGGAGGGATTCGAACCCTCGATACGCCTTTGGAGCGTATAACGGTTTAGCAAACCGCCGCCTTCAGCCACTCGGCCACGTCTCCGCGTGCAAGAATGCGTAGCGGAATCTATGGGCTGCGGTCAAACTTGGTCGAGCGAGTGCACGCCGGCGAGCGGCCTTTTCGGGAAGGCTGCAAATGAAAGCAAACGCGCGAGGGTTCGTTAATAATTTCCCGACAACACGAGCAAACTGGAGGTTTGCGATGCGATGGATGTGCCTTTCGACCATCGTGCTGGCGACGATCGCCGCAGCAATGATGACGACGTCGGCGGCCCACGCCGACCCGTACAAATGGTGTGCAGTCTACGGCGGCCGCGAATATACCGCCACCAATTGCGGCTTCGTCACCTACCAGCAGTGCCTGAACACGATCAGCGGCATCGGCGGCCATTGCGAACCCAATCAGTTCTACACCGGCCCTGTAGCGCACTCGCGCAAGTCCAAGAAACGCTAGCGGCCGCGCGCACCTTAGGCCGCGACCGGCACGGCCGCTGTGGCCGACTCCTGCGGGTGCGCCTTGAGCCAGCCGCGCGCGGCGCGCTGCGCGCAACCGATCTCGGCATCGCTCATCTGCTCGGCGATCTCGCGACGCAGCCGCGCGGCGTCAGCGTGGCCGCGCATGGCCGCGATGTTGAACCACTTGTGCGCTTCGATGAGATCGACCGCCACGCCCGCGCCGGCCGAATAGATCATGCCGCGCGCAAAGCAGCCTTCGGCGTCCGCCGGCTCGGCGGTGCTCACCGCCGCCATCTCGATGTCAGCCATTTCGGCCTCCCCCTTTTCGCGCCCTGGTCCCGCCCCAAACGGCCCATTGCGCGCCCCCTGTCTTGCCGCACGGAAATATCCCTGCGAGCGGCACGATCATCGGGACAATCATTGAACGAGGGTTTAAATCTTGCGATGAATCGATGATGAACGGCACGCGCCGACACCCTGCCGGAACAGCCCGAAACGCCGTAATACCGCCGCAAACGGCCTGTTTCCCTGCCGCGGTGACGGATCGCTAACCGATCCGCTTCAGCCGCGACTAACCACCCCTCGAGAACACCAAGCGCGGGCCGCGCGCCGCGACGGGAGATTATGTTCGATGAAATTTATTGCTGCGGCCGCCATCGGCCTGATGATGTTGTCGGGCGCAGCGCGCGCCGGAAGCGCGGAAGGCACATGGCTGTCGCATGATGGCATGCTTAAGGTCCGCCTCAGCGACTGTGGCAGCACGCTGTGTGGCAAGGTGTTCTGGCTCGGTGAGCCAATCGACCGCTCGACTGGCAAGCCGAAGACCGACAAACGCAACCCCGATCCCGCCAAACGCGCGCGTCCGCTCATTGGGCTCACGGTGGTGAAGGGCTTCAGGCCGACTGGCCCCAACGAATGGTCGGGCTTGATCTATAACGCCGACGACGGCAACACCTACCAAGCCCATCTGAAGGTCACGAATGCGCGCACCGCGCGCCTGCAGGGCTGCGTGCTCGGCGTGCTGTGCAAGGCCAACATGTGGAAGCGCGCCGACTGACCGGGCAAATTCGTCAGCTTGCCCGCGCGCGCTGGCCGAACAGCACCGCCTGTACCTTCGGATCCTTCATGTCGATGCCTTGGCGCAGCTCGAGCCCGAGCGTCATACCGCGCTGGACCGCCGGGCGCGCTTTCATAGTCTCGAGCCAGCGGTTGAGGTGCGGGAACTCGTAGATGTCCTGGCCCTGCCGCTTCCAGCCATTGGCCCAGCCGACGATCGCCATGTCGGCGATGGAATATTTGCCGGCGATAAATTCGCGGTCCTTGAGCCGCAGGTTCATCACGCCATAGAGCCGATTGACCTCGTCGACGTAGCGGTTGATTGCGTAGGTGAGCGTCTCACGCGCGTAGTTCTTGAAGTGGTGCACCTGCCCCGCCATTGGGCCGACGCCGCCCATCTGCCAGAACAGCCACTGCTCGACTTCGACGCGCGCGCGTTCCTCGCGCGGATAGAATTTGCCGGTCTTGCGGCCGAGATATTGCAGGATCGCGCCTGACTCGAAGATCGAGATCGGCTGCCCGCCCGGTCCTTGCGGATCGACGATCGCTGGCATGCGGTTGTTCGGCGAAATTTTCAGGAAGTCGGGATTGAATTGCTCGCCCCGGGCGATGTTGACCGGGATCATGGTGTAGGGCAGGCGGCACTCTTCCAGCATGATCGAGATCTTGAAGCCGTTCGGAGTCGGCCAGTAATAGAGCTCGATCGGCGCGGCCTTCTTGGCTGCGCTCTTGTTTTTGGATTTCGCCTTGCCCGCCTTGGATTTCGCTGTCCGCTTGACCTTCCCGCGCGCCATGTCACTGCTCCGTTTGCAATTGGCTTTCCGAAAAACTCGTCCTGAGCTAGGCGCGCCCTCGGCAATCCGCAAGACGACCAACCCGCGCTCGACAAGAAGTAGCCGCCGCGCAACGCACAAACGGTCGCGAGCGAGCGCGAAAAGAAAAGGAGAGCGATACCGAATGGGACAACCCAAGTTTCCGATCGCGCCGTCATTGCGCTTGCCATTGCACGCGCTTGTCGCGCTCCTCGTGCGCGCGATCCGATGGGGCGACACCCAAATACACTGAGGGCGTCGGCGAGACGGTGAGGTCTCGCCGACGCCCTCTGTCATCATCGGAACCGGCGCGCCCGGGAACGACTGCTAGGCGCTCATCACTCCCTGGCGCGCACCGGCCCGTATGACGCAATCCTCGACACGAAATTTACGGTCGAAGATCGGCAAGAGGCGCTAGACTAGAGCTTCTTCCTCCGCTTCTTCGCCTTCTTCGCCGCTTTCGCCGCTGCCTTCTTTCTACGTTTAGCCATTGCTGCCCTCCTAGCCATGAAAACATGGCGGGTGTCGCATCAGCGCGCGCCGCGAATCGACGCGCACTGCATTTCGTTTACTACAGCACAACGAAAAAAACAGTGTCCGGCTTAACGAAACGTGTACATAGCGCGCATTCGAGGCGGTCGCGCGCGCAAACGACGCGCACATTGGGTGTGACAATGCGTTTGCGTTAACGCATGACGTAGCATCGCGCAGCAATCGTCTAGATTGCAGAAACTACGATGAAATAAGGACATCTTGCAAAGTTCGATTTCGCCTGCGAACGCCCATCGCGCGTAAAGTTCGCGCGCGCGCACACCGAATTTCGTCTCGGTCGCGCGCGCGTCGCGCAAATGTGCACAGCAAAAAAATTTTGCACAATTTGCCGCGCGCGAGGGGGCCGAGGGGCCGGAATCGATCAAAAAAGAGCGAATCAGTGCCAGGTGATTCGCGGACGGCGGCGCCTCCGAAGGGGGAGTTTTTTGCCGGCGTGCGTCCGAATTCGGTTTCGGTTTCGATTTTTCGCGACGGCGCGCGCGCTGAGCGCAACGATCGCACGAGTGATCGATCTAAAGCGCGCGAAATGCGCGACGCGTGCTCGGTGTCAGAGAGCGAGTTTCTTTTTCAGCAGTTCGTTGACCGCCTGCGGGCTCGCTTTGCCACCCGACGCCTTCATCACCTGGCCGACGAACCAGCCGATCGCTTTCGGATTGGTCTTGGCGTCGGCGACCTTGTCGGGATTCTTGGCGACGACCTCATCGACCAGCTTCTTGATCGCGCCAAGGTCGGTCACCTGGGTCATGCCGCGCGCTTTGACGATCACGCGCGGGTCGCCACCCTCGCTCCAGAGGATTTCGAATAAGTCCTTGGCAATCTTACCGGAAATCGTGCCGTCCTCGATCAGGTCGAGCGCGCCGCCGAGCTGCGCGGCGTCAACCGGCGAAGACGTGATGTTCTTGCCGTCTTTGTTGAGCCGTCCAAACAATTCATTGATCACCCAGTTGGCGGCAAGCTTGGCATCGCGCCCTTTGGCCACCGCCTCGAAATAATCCGCGGTCTCGCGCTCGGCCACTAGCACGCCCGCGTCGTAAGCCGACAAACCAAAGTCGCGCATGAAACGCGCCTTCTTCTCGTCGGGCAGCTCCGGCAGCTCAGCCTTCAGCGCCGCCACCTCCTCCGCCGTTAGTTCCAGCGGCAACAGGTCGGGATCGGGAAAATAGCGGTAATCGTGCGCCTCTTCCTTGGTGCGCATGGAGCGCGTCTCGCCCTTACCGGCGTCGAACAGCCGCGTCTCTTGTTCGATCGATCCCCCGTCCTCGATGACCTCGATCTGCCGGCGTGCCTCGTGCTCGATGGCCTGGCCGATGAAGCGGATCGAATTGACGTTCTTGATTTCGCAGCGGGTGCCGAGCGGCTCGCCCGGCCGGCGCACCGAGACGTTGATGTCGGCGCGCAAATTGCCCTTCTCCATGTCGCCGTCGCAGGTTCCGAGATACCGCAGGATCGAGCGCATCTTGGCGAGGAACGCCATGGTCTCGCCGGCCGAGCGCAGATCGGGCTTCGACACGATCTCCATCAGCGCCACACCGGAGCGGTTGAGGTCGACATAGGACAGCGTCGGATGCCGCTCGTGCAGGCTCTTGCCGGCATCCTGCTCCAGATGCAGCCGCTCGATGCCGACGGTGACGCTCTCGCCGCCTTCCAGATCGACGATCACCTCGCCCTCGCCGATGATCGGCTGCTTATACTGGCTGATCTGATAGCCCTGCGGCAGATCGGGATAGAAATAGTTCTTGCGGTCGAACACCGATTTAAGATTAATCGCCGCCTTCAGCCCGAGCCCGGTGCGGATCGCCTGGCGCACGCATTCTTCGTTGATCACCGGCAGCATGCCGGGCATGGCGGCGTCGACCAGCGAGACGTGGCTGTTGGGCGCGCCGCCGAATTCGGTCGAGGCGCCGGAGAACAGCTTGGACTTGGAGGTGACTTGCGCGTGCACTTCCATGCCGATGACGACCTCCCAGTCGCCGCTCGCGCCTTTGATCAACTTGGAATCTTTACTCTGTACGGTCATGGCGCTCTATTTCGTCCGCTTCGCGCCCGCGTGCAAGAGCGCTTCCACCATCGCCGCCCACTCGTCATCGAGCACGCCGGTTGCCGCAGGCTTGCGCGCCTGCCGGTACCAGTAGCCGGCATTGCCGAGGTCGCCCTCGACGCGGTGCAGATAGGCGTGCACCCAGGCGGCGTCTTGGCCCGCCTCGTCCATCACGATGCGGTGCGCCTTGTCCCAATCGCCCTTCTTCGCCCACCAGAGCGCGGCAAGCGGCGCGGAAACCGCGCGCGGCGGCACCTTGTGCGAAAGCGTGAGGTTGAAGGCATGCGGCGTCACCACCACCGCTCCGGCGCAAACGTCCCCGCCGCCTGCTCCAGCACGGCCCCAAGCGAGAACAGCGTCGCCTCGTCGAACGGCCGCCCAATCAGCTGCAGGCCGAGCGGCAGGCCCTGCCCGTCTAGTCCCGCCGGCACCGAAATGCCCGGCAGGCCGGCCATGTTCACCGTCACCGTGAACACGTCGTTCAGATACATCGCGATCGGATCGTCGCCCTTCTCACCGATGCCGAAGGCTGCCGTCGGCGTCGCCGGCGTCAGCATGGCGTCGATGCCGGCATCGAACGCCTGCTCGAAATCGCGCTTGATCAGCGTGCGCACCTTCTGCGCGCGCAAATAATAGGCGTCGTAATAGCCGGCGGAGAGCACATAGGTGCCGATCATCACGCGTCGGCGCACTTCCTTGCCGAAGCCTTCGCCGCGCGTGCCCTCATACATCGCTTTGATGTCCTTGCCTTCGACGCGCAGGCCGTAGCGCACGCCGTCGTAGCGCGCGAGATTGGACGAGGCCTCCGCCGGGCAGACTATGTAATAGGCCGGCAGCGCGTACTTCGTATGCGGCAGCGAGATGTCGACCAGTTCGGCGCCCGCAGCTTTGAGCCACTCTCGCCCCTTAAGCCAAAGCTGCTCGATCTCCGCCGGCATGCCGTCCACGCGGTACTCTTTCGGGATGCCGATCCGCAGCCCCTTCACCGAATTGCCGACCGCCGCTTCGTAATCCGGCACCGGCAGATCGGCGCAGGTGGTGTCCTTGGCGTCGGGCCCGGCCATCGAGCGCAACAGGATGGCGGCGTCGCGCACGCTGCGCGCGAAGGGACCTGCCTGATCGAGTGACGAGGCAAAGGCCACGATCCCCCAGCGCGAGCAGCGCCCATAGGTCGGCTTCATGCCGACGGTGCCGGTGAAGGCCGCCGGCTGCCGGATCGAGCCGCCGGTATCGGTGCCGGTCGCGCCGAGGCACAAATTCGCCGCCACCGCCGCGGCCGAGCCGCCGGAGGAGCCGCCGGTCACCAGCGGCGTGTTCGATCCTTTGCGCCGCCACGGCGAGATCACCGGGCCGAAATAGGAGGTTTCGTTCGACGAGCCCATGGCAAACTCGTCGCAATTGGTCTTGCCCAGCAGCATTGCGCCGTCGCGCCACAAATTGGCGGTGACAGTTGACTCATAAGTCGGCACGAAATTGTCGAGGATGTGCGAGCAGGCGGTGGTGCGCACGTCCGCCGTGCAGAACATGTCCTTCACGGCAATCGGGAGACCGTCGAGCGGCCTGCCCTCGCCCTTGGCGATGCGCGCGTCCGACGCTTTCGCCATGTCGACGGTGCGCTCCGGCGTTTGCAGCACGAAGGCTTTGAGCGCGCGCGCCTTTTCGATCGCCGCAAGATGCGCATGCGCCAGTTCGACGGCGGAAAAGCTTTTCTTCGTCAGCCCGTCGCGCGCCTGCGCCAACGTGAGCGCGGTCAGTTCACTCACGGTGCCCGCTCGTCCTCGGGCGGCTGCGCCTCGCGCGCAGGCGGTGCGTCTTGCGGCGCATCGCAGGCAAAGCGCACCGCATCGTCCGCCGGCTTGGCACGCGGAAAGCCCGGTGGCGGCTCAGCCGGCAAGTCGTCCATCGCCATCCACAGACCGAGTTCGCAGGCGATGCACATCAGATACGCTCCGTCATGGCCGGGCTTGTCCGGGCCATCCACGTCTTGCTGCATGAGATCCCCGGGTCTCGCGGAGCCTGCCACCGGGCGGCGCTTCGCGCGGACCCGGTGGCTCGCCCGGGGATGGTGAAATGATGCGCTTGGCTCATTATTCCACCACCTTCGGCACCAGGAAAAAATTCTCCTCGCTCGCCGGTGCGTTCTTGACGATCTGATCGGCGATGCCACCGTCGGTGACGACGTCGGCGCGTTTCTTCATCGCCATCGGGGTCACCGAAGTCATCGGCTCGACGCCCTCGACCGCCACCTCGCCGAGCTGCTCGACCCAGGCCAGGATGGCGTTGAGCTCACCTTTAAGATGCTCGATCTCGTCCTCGGCCACCGCGATGCGGGCGAGATGCGCAATGCGGCGGACGGTATCGGCATCGACGGACATTGGAACCTCTACCGGGATGCGGTGTGCCGCGTATAGCAGAGGCCGGTTTTTGCCGGCAACCCGCGGCACGCCGGTCTTACAGGCGCCGGTGCTGCAGCACGGCCCAACCTTCCGCCTTCAGCCGCCGCTTGGCCAGACTGGTCGCCTGGCCGGCGATGCCCAGCACGCCGCGCGCCTTGGGCGCAATGCGTTTGCGGTCGGCGCTAACCCGGCCGAACCCGGTGGCGGTCTCGCGCGTCCAGGACAAGATGTCGATCGGCACGATCGCCATGACGCGGCCGTCGCGGGTGAGGACGTAGGGAAAGCCAGCCAAGGAAACGAAGCGGACATAGTCGCGGTGACGGCGATAGTCGTCGGCCAAAGCCTCCGCCATCCGGCGCGTGACGTAAGCAAGCGCGCGGCTGTTGGCCGCCGCGGCGCGCGCCACGAACACCTGACGGTCTCGAACCGCCGCCATGCTTTCAAGCGCGGCGACCATGGCCGCCATGTCGATCGGGGTATAGTTGCGGTTGGCGAGCAAGCGCTCGCGCAGGCCCTCGTCCACGCCCATATCGAAAAGTGTCTTGCGGTTGATGTCGAGGACCTGGGCGGCAGTGTAGTCCCGCGCCAGGTCGTCGATGCCGATATTGTTCAGCTTGTAGGCGGTCGACAGGTTAGACGCCACGAGCGTGGCGACTCCGCCAGGGATGGCAAGCAACGCACCCGTCACCACCAGCCCGCCCATCGCCGCGGCCTGCGACAACTGCTCGAGCTTGGCGGCAAGCGGCGGTAAATCGGTGTAAGGGTCGACGCCATAGGCGGCGGCGATATGGCGCCGCTGGTCGCTCACGCCGAACAGGCTGGACATGGCATCATCCGGGGTGTTGCCGGCATTGTTGATGCCGGAGGCGGCGCGCCCAAAAAAGGCGCCCACGCCGGTTAATGTGTCCCCGATCGTTCCAATCGGATTCATGATCAGTTGACCGGCAAATTTCAGCGGGCTGATGCCGGCCTCCGCCAGCGCACGGCCGAAGGTTTCCGAACTGCTCACCTTCTCCAATGCCGCAAGCGCGGTGAGCTCGTTGATCCGCATCCGCAGCATCTCGTCGCCTTTAACCGTCAGGTCGCCGTAAGGCGTGGCCAGGACGTAGACGCGCAAGATGCCGTCGCTGCGCACCGGGTTCCGAATGGTGTAGTTGGCGCCGATCCGCTTGATGCCGGGAAGTTGCGCGGCATTGAACGAGGGGGGGTTCTCATAGGCCTGCGCCGACGCGGCCACGGGCTGCACGAGAACGAGCGCGAGCGGCGCCAGAACGCGCAACGCCGAACCGAATGAATAACGCATCAAACTCCCTGACATCACGGCGACAGCCGGCCTCGAGCGGCAATGTGCGCATGCCGGCAGCGGCGGGGCAAGTCGGGGCAAAGCCGCCATAAAGCACCGCCGCCAATCTGCCTACTAGGATAATAATCGCATGTTGGTGAAATGCTATCCTCGCCGCCTGGGCATTCCCCACTCATTATCATGAGGGGTTAGAGAAGAAGGGCGGTCCCGACGCCTCGACAAAGAATACGGGCGGCGAAGCGTTGGCTAGACGCTAAGATGACAAGATGACCCCCACCCACGGCCGCTACCCCTACTCGCCCATTACCGAGCGCCGGGACTACGACTGGCCTGGCGGCAAACGGCTCGCGCTCTATATCGGGCTCAATCTCGAATGGTTTGCCTTCGGCGAAGGGCTCGGCGCCGAGCTGGCGCCCGGCGGGCCGGCGCCGGACGTGCTCAATTACAGTTGGCGCGACTACGGCAACCGCGTCGGCGTCTTCCGCCTGGCGGAGCTGTTCGGCGGGCTGAAGCTGCCGGTTTCGCTGCTGGTCAACGCAGCAATGGTCGAGCATGCGCCGCAGGCAGTCGCAGCGTTTCCCGGCGCCGAAATCGTCGGCCACGGCCGCAGCAATTCAGAGCGCCAGGGCACGCTCTCGGAAGCCGATGAACGCGCGTTGATTACCGAGACCACTGCCGCGCTGGAAAAGCATTCGGGACAGCGTCCGCGCGGCTGGCTCGGGCCCTGGATCTCGCAGTCGCCGGCAACGCCCGATCTGTTGCAGGAGGAAGGCTACGCTTATCTGCTCGACTGGTGCCACGACGACCAGCCGGTCTGGATGAAGACGCGCAAGGGCCGCATCCTGTCGGTACCGTATCCGCAGGAGCTCAACGACATTCCGCAGATCGTTTCCCGCAAGCGCGAGGGCGCCGACTTCGCCGACATGATCGTCGACGCTTTCGAGGTGATGCAAGAAGAATGCGACAAGCGCCCGCTGGTGATGGGCGTCGCGCTGCATCCCTACGTTGTCGGCTGGCCGCACCGCTTCAAGCATCTCGCCCGCGCGCTCGGACACATTATGCGCAAGGCCGACGACAAAGTCTGGTTCGCCACCGCGGGCGCAATCGCCGCGCATGCGCAATCGCTGCCGGCGGGGACGGTCCCTTAATGGCGGTCATTTTGCCTCTGATCGAAGCCGCCGCGCATTTTCCGCCGCGCGGCGCTCTGCTCGGTCTCGATCTCGGCAGCAAGACCATTGGGGTGGCGGCCTCAGATCCCGATCGCAAGCTGGCGGCCGGCGTAACAACCATCGCGCGCAAAAACTTCACCGCCGACGTGAGCCGTCTGCTGGCGCTTGCAGCCGAGCGCGCCGCCGTCGGCTTCGTGCTCGGCCTGCCGGTCAACATGGACGGCTCGGAGGGCCCGCGCGCGCAATCGACCCGCGCTTTCGCCCGCAGCCTCGCCAAGCTCACCGAACTGCCGATCGCGCTGTGGGACGAGCGGCTGTCCACCGCCGCGGTCGAGCGCGAGCTGATCGCCGCCGATGTCAGCCGCAAGAAGCGCGCGGCGGTCATCGACCAGCACGCCGCCGCCTACATCCTGCAAGGCGCGCTCGACCGCCTGGCCAATCTGAAACGCTGATGCATTTGCCGGAAATGGGCCTTGCGCACGCGTCGCCGTGCCTTGATTAACCCCTTATGCACCGGCGGTTTTTCGCCCCTTGCCGCGGGGTAAACTTGCGCCTATAGACATGCCTTTAATGAACATTGCGCCGAAATCCTCCTTCGTCCTCAGCAGGCGGCATTTGTTGGGGATCGAGGGGCTTTCCCGCGACGACATTTCAGGCCTGCTCGACCTCGCCGAGGAATTCGTCGAGCTCAACCGCCAGATCGAGAAGAAGCGCTCGTCGCTGCGCGGCCGCACCCAGATCAACCTATTCTTCGAGCCCTCCACCCGCACCCAATCGTCCTTCGAGCTGGCGGGCAAGCGGCTCGGCGCCGACGTCATGAACATGTTAGTTGGCGTCTCCTCCATGCGCAAGGGCGAGACGCTGATCGACACCGCCATCACGCTCAACGCCATGCACCCCGACATCCTGGTGGTGCGCCATCACGCCTCCGGCGCGGTGGAACTGCTGGCGAGCAAGCTCGAATGTTCGGTGATCAACGCCGGCGACGGCTCCCACGAGCACCCGACGCAGGCGCTGCTCGATGCCGCCACCATCCGCCGCAACAAGGGCCGCATCGAAGGCCTGACGGTGGCAATCTGCGGCGACATCCTGCATTCACGCGTCGCGCGCTCCGACATCATCCTGCTCAACTGCATGGGCGCGCGCGTGCGCGTGGTCGCCCCCACGACTTTGCTGCCGCCCGGCATCGAGCGTTTCGGCGTCGAGGTTGCGCGCGACATGCGCGAAGGGTTGAGCGGCGCCGACATCGTCATGATGCTGCGCCTGCAACGCGAGCGCATGAACGGCTCATTCGTGCCGTCGGTGTCGGAATATTTCAACTACTGGGGCCTCGACGAGAAGAAGCTTGCCTTTGCCAAGCCCAACGCGTTGGTGATGCATCCGGGACCGATGAACCGCGGCGTCGAGATCGACTCGATCGTCGCCGACGGCGCGCAGTCGCTGATCCGCGAGCAAGTCGAGATGGGCGTGGCCGTGCGCATGGCCGTGCTCGAAGCGCTGTCGCGGAATTTGCCGAACGCGTGACATGATGCTCTCCGACCGCCGCCCGATCCTGCTCGCCAACGCCCGGATCGTCGATCCGTCGCGCGACCTCGACATTGCGGGCGACCTGTTGATCGCCGACGGCATGATCCGCGAAGCCAAGCGGGGCATTGGTGCTGCCGGCGTGCCGGAAGGCACCGACGTAATCGATTGCCGCGGCAAGCTGGTCGCACCGGGCTTGATTGACATGCGCGCCTTCATCGGCGAGCCGGGCGCCGCCGCCCGCGAGACGTTTGCCTCGGCAAGCCAGGCCGCCGCCGCCGGCGGCGTCACCACCATCATCTGCCAACCCGACACCTCGCCCGCGATCGACGATCCGGCCACGGTTGATTTCGTCCTGCGTCGCGCGCGCGACACCGCGATCGTGCACGTGCATCCGATGGCGGCGATCACCAAGGGCCTTGAAGGCAGCGAGATGACCGAGATCGGCCTGCTCAAGGCGGCCGGCGCGGTCGCCTTTACCGACGGCGACAAGAGCGTGACCGACGCGCAGGTAATGCGGCGCGCGCTCACTTACGCCGGCGATTTCGATGCCCTGATCGTCCACCACACCGAAGATCCTGATCTGGTCGGCGATGGTGTCATGAACGAAGGCGAATTCGCAGCGCGACTTGGGCTGCTGGGAATCCCGAAAGCGGCGGAGACGGTTATGCTTGAACGCGACATCCGACTGGTTGCTTTGTCGGGCGCTCGTTACCACGCCGCTTCGGTGACCTGCGGGGAATCGCTCGAGGTGCTGCGCCGCGCCAAGGATGCCGGGCTTACTGTCACGGCCGCGGCCTCGATCAACCACATCACGCTCAACGAAAACGACATCGGCTCCTACCGCACCTTTCTGAAATTGTCGCCGCCGCTGCGCGCCGAGGACGATCGTAAGCGCTTGGTCGAAGCGCTCGGCAACGGCCTGATTGACGTGGTGATGTCCGATCATAATCCGCAGGATGTCGAGACCAAGCGGGTGCCATTTGCGGAAGCAAGCCCCGGCGCGATCGGGCTGGAAACCATGCTCGCTGCCGGATTGCGGCTTGTGCACAGTGACGAGATCGAGCTGATGACGCTGTTGCGCGCCATGTCGACTCGCCCGGCCGAGCTGTTGGGATTGCCCGGCGGCACATTGCGCAGCGGCGCGCCGGCCGACGTGATTGTGGTCGATCCCGAATTGCCCTGGGTGCTCGATGCGGCCGAGCTCAAGTCGAAGTGCAAGAACACACCGTTCGACGAAGCCCGCCTCAGCGGCCGCGTGGTGCGCACCATCGTCGCCGGTCGTACTATCTACGAATACGTATGACCGCCGCTCTCGCCTTCATTTTCGGTTACCTGCTTGGCTCCATCCCGTTCGGCATGGTGCTGACACGCGTCGCCGGCGGGCCAGACCTGCGCAGCATCGGCTCGGGCAATATCGGCGCCACCAATGTGCTGCGCACCGGCAACAAGCCGCTAGCCGCCGCGACCCTCTTTGGCGATATGCTGAAGGGCACCGTCGCCGTATTGGCGGCGGGGTCGTATGCCGGACACGACGCCGCCCTCGCGGCGGGACTGGGCGCATTCCTTGGTCATCTCTTTCCGGTCTGGCTCAAGTTCAAGGGCGGCAAGGGCGTCGCCATCTATATCGGCCTGCTGCTCGGGCTATTTTGGCCGGGCGCGCTCATCTTCTGTTTGATCTGGCTCGTGGTCGCGGCGGGGAGCCGCTATTCTTCGCTGGCCGCGCTCGTCGCCAGCGCGCTGACGCTGATTGCTATGTGGTTCTCCGGCGCCCAGAGCACCGCCCTGCTCTTTTTCTTGCTGACCACGCTCTTGTGGATCATGCACCGCGCCAATATCACCCGCCTGCTAAGCGGCAGCGAAGGCAAGATCGGCGCGAAGAACTGATCCAGCCGAGCCTGCTCCGTCGCGAAATAATCGGACTGCGCGGCACGCCTAATTTAGCGGCCGTTTCTGGCACCCCCTGCGGCGGTTGACGGAGCAAAAACGGGGTTACGTTCTGGTCCATGGTGGACCAAACTTTGTACCAATACCGGTCGCGTGCGTTGTGGCTCCCCTCGGTTTCGGGGGACCGTTAGCGCATGAATCGGAAGCGCCGCAAAATAGGATGGTTGGCCCCAGAATACTTGCTCGTTTGGGCAACACTTCTAGGGCCTATCATCGCGGCCTTAATTTTAAGAGGCCATTGAAGTGGCTCCGCAAAATCCGCTTCCTGGTCTTCATCCGCTTCCTGGTCTTCCGGTTGTGGTCTTTGGTATCCGGTTGTCGTGCGCCGCCCCTTAAGCGATGCTGCGGCTTGTGGGGGGCGTTGCGGTGAGCGAAAGCGTGCGACTGAACGAGGAGCAGCGGCTCGACTGGCTGCGCCTGATCCGCAGCGACAATGTCGGCCCGCGCACCTTCCGCGACCTGGTCAATTATTACGGCGGCGCGCGCGCAGCGCTGACCGCGCTGCCGGGCTTGGCACGCCGCGGCGGCGCGTCGGGACCGGCGCGCATCTGCTCGCCGGAAGACGCTGCCGCCGAACTGAAAACGGCACGCGCCCGTGGCATCACCTTCGTCGCGCTCGGGGAGCCGGATTATCCGCCGCGCCTGCAGATGATCGACGATCCGCCACCGCTCTTGGCGACGCGCGGCAAGATTCCCATATTGACGCGGCCGCTAGTCGCCGTGGTCGGCTCGCGCAACGCGTCCGCCGCCGGGGTCAAGTTCGCGGAACGGCTGGCGCGTGAACTGGGTGAGGTCGGTTTTGGCATCGTCTCCGGCCTGGCGCGCGGCATCGACGCCGCCGCCCACCGCGCGAGCCTCGCCTCCGGCACCATCGCCGTGCTGGCTGCTGGCCACGACCGAATCTACCCGGCCGAGCATGCCGATCTCTTGGAAACGATGCTGGCCGAAGGTGCCGCCGTCTCCGAAATGCCGCTCGCCTGGGAACCGCGCGCGCGACTTCCCGCGCCGCAACCGGCTGATCTCCGGGCTCTCGCTCGGCGTGGTGATCGTGGAGGCGGCGCGCCGCTCCGGCTCGCTCATCACCGCGCGGCTTGCCGGCGAGCAGGGCCGCGAGGTCTTTGCGGTGCCGGGCTCACCGCTCGATCCGCGCGCCGAGGGAGCCAACGGGCTGCTCAAGCAGGGCGCTACGCTGGTCACCGAAACCGCCGATGTGATCGTCGTGCTCAAGCCAATCCTCGGCCGCGGCTTCGACTTGCCAGCGCAAGAGCCCGCGCAAGAAGCACCGGCGCCACTCGAGGCCGAGCCCGGCGAAGACGAGCGCAGCCGCATTATCGCGCTCATGGGGCCGACGCCGGCGGCGCTCGACGATTTGGTGCGGCTGTCGCAGACCTCACCCGCGATCGTGCGCACGGTGCTGTTGGAACTCGAAATCGCCGGCCGGCTGGAGCGCCACGGCGGCAGTTTGGTATCGCTGCTATAAAATGCGAATCGAATCGAGATCGAATGGATCACCCACAATGTTGCGCCGTTTCGCAATTCTGACAATCGTACTCGGGCCGCTTTGCACGCCGGCGCACGCGCAAGCCTCCGAGCAATCCTTTGCCGCATTCGTGGCCAAGCTCTGGCCTGATGCAAAGGCCAAGGGCATCACCCGCGCCAATTTCGATCGCGCTTTGCACGGCGTGGCACCCGACAAGCGGGTGATTGCCGCCACCAAGCGGCAGCCGGAATACGGCAGGCCGTTTGGCGACTACGTCAACGCGGTGGTGAATCGCCGCCGCATCGCCGACGGCAAGCTGAAAGCCAGACAATGGGCCAAGACTTTCGACGCGGTCGAAAAAAAATTCGGTGTCGAGCGTTGGATCTTGGTCGCGCTTTGGGGAATCGAGAGCGACTTTGGCGCCGAAAAGGATCGCTGGGACGTATTCCGCTCGCTCGCGACGCTCGGCTATGTGGGCTATCGCGATCCTTACTTTCGCAACGAGCTGATCATAGCCATGCGCATCATGCAGGACGGCCACTTCCCGCGCAGCCGCATGGTGAGCTCATGGGCCGGCGCCATGGGCCAGACCCAGTTCATGCCCTCCAACGTCGTGGACTATGCCTTCGACTTTTCCGGCGACGGCAAAATTGACATCTGGACCAATGTGCCCGACGTCCTCGGCTCCACCGCCAACTACTTGCGCAAATGGAACTGGCGCAGCGACCTGCCCTGGGGCTTCGAGGTCATGGTGCCGAACGGCTTCGATTTCATGCATAGCCGTGACAGCTTCGCCGGCTGGACGAAGCTCGGTGTTCGCCGCACCGACCGCAAGCCGTTGCCCAAGGACGGCAACGGCATCCTGTTTTTTCCGGCGGGCGCCAAGGGCCCGGCCATTATCGTCACGGAGAATTTTGACGTGCTGAAGGAGTACAACAACTCGGATGCTTACGCAGTCGCGGTCGGCCATCTCGCCGACCGCATGCACGGCGGACCACCGATCAAGGCCAAGTGGCCGGCCGACGACCATCAGCTCTCGCGCGACGCGCGCATCGCCTTGCAAAAGAAACTGGCCGCGCTCGGCTACAAGGTGCACGATTTCGAAGGTCATATCGATTTCGACTTGCGCGACAACATCCGCGTCGAGCAAAAGAAACTTGGCCTGCTGCCGGACGGAAATCCGACGACAGCGTTTCTGCAAAGGCTCGGTGTGAAGGCGCATTGATCAACGCGCGCCGCGGGTCCCGTCGCGACTAGCGTTTTCCGCTTCAAGGCGAACCATTTCGAGCAGATAGCCGAGGGTCTCGAGGCCGGTATGACGCGCCATGATGGCGAGATCGGCCGACAGGGTTGCAACGTAGTTGGCGACCGCCACCTGATCGCCCGGTTCGCCTGCTGTGGGTTGGTTGGCCATTGCTATCCTTGCCGCCGCGCGCGGGCGCTCGCGCTGATTGTGCCCGCTTCGACAAAAATACACGGTCCGCCCCGAATAGTAATCTCATTAATTGTTTTTTTTATCATAACATCTATAGATTGTATTTCGGACGTGCCGGGTCTTGTTCACGCCCTATTTGCTTGCTCTGACGCCACTTCCGCACCGCCCTGATTTGACAGCCAGTGCCGCCTTCCCCATGTTCCGGGCGAAACTGGCGGCCGATTCTACCCGACTCAGGCTAGGATTTGGCCGCTAAACCATTGGATCTTCATGGATATCGTCGTTGTCGAGTCGCCGGCCAAGGCAAAGACGATCAATAAATACCTCGGCCCCGGCTACGAGGTGCTGGCCAGTTTTGGCCATATCCGCGACTTGCCCGCCAAGGACGGCTCGGTCGACCCCAATGCCGACTTCCACATGCTGTGGGAGGTCGACGCCCGCTCCAATCAGCGCATCAACGACATCGCCCGCGCGCTCAAAGGCGCCGACAAACTGATCCTCGCCACCGACCCCGACCGCGAGGGCGAAGCCATCTCCTGGCACGTGCTGGAGGTTCTCAAGGAAAAGAAGGCGCTGAAAAGCCAGACCATCGAGCGCGTGGTGTTCAACGCCATCACCAAGCAAGCGGTGACCGAAGCGATGAAACATCCGCGCACCATCGATGCCGCGCTGGTGGATGCCTATCTCGCGCGCCGGGCGCTCGATTACCTGGTCGGCTTCACGCTCTCGCCCGTACTCTGGCGCAAGCTGCCGGGGGCACGCTCGGCCGGCCGGGTGCAGTCGGTGGCGCTGCGGCTGGTCTGCGACCGCGAGCTGGAGATCGAAAAATTCGTCGCCAAGGAATACTGGTCGATCGCCGCAACGCTGGCGACCCCACGGCAGGAGACTTTCGAGGCGCGGCTGGTGGGCGCCGACGGCCAGAAGATTCAGCGGCTCGACATCGGCTCCGGCGCGGAAGCCGAAGCTTTCACCCGCGATCTCGAAAATGCGAGTTTCAAGGTCGCCAATGTCGAAGCCAAGCCCGCACGCCGCAATCCGCCGCCGCCATTCACCACCTCGACCATGCAGCAGGAGGCCTCACGCAAGCTCGGCTTCTCGCCCGCACACACCATGCGGCTGGCGCAGCGCCTCTATGAAGGCATCGATATCGGCGGCGAGACCGTCGGCCTCATCACCTATATGCGCACCGACGGCATCGAAATGACGCCGGAAGCCATCACCGCGGTGCGCGCGATGATCGGCAAAGAGTACGGCGCCAACTACGTTCCCGATGCGGTGCGCACCTATCAGCAGAAATCCAAGACGGCGCAGGAAGCCCACGAAGCGGTACGCCCCACCGATCCTAACCGCTCGCCGGCCGAGGTCGCCAAGTCGGTCGATCGCGACCAGGCGCGCCTCTATGAGCTGATCTGGAACCGGGCCGTCGCCAGCCAGATGCAGTCGGCCGAGCTCGAACGCACCACCGTCGACATCGAAGCCAAGGCCGGCGGCCGCACGCTCGAGCTGCGCGCCACCGGCCAGGTGGTCAAGTTCGACGGCTTCCTTACGCTCTATCAGGAAGGCCACGACGAGGATGACGACGACGAGGAGAGCCGCCGCCTGCCGGCAATGAGCCAAAACGAGTTGCTGCAAAAGCAGGCGATCAATTCCAGCCAGCACTTCACCGAACCGCCGCCGCGTTATTCGGAAGCCTCCCTGGTCAAGCGCATGGAAGAGCTCGGCATCGGCCGGCCCTCCACTTACGCGGCGATCCTGCAGGTGTTGCAGGACCGCGGCTATGTGCGCATCGATAAGAAGCGGCTCATGCCGGAGGACAAGGGCCGCGTTGTGGTCGGCTTCCTGGAGAGTTTCTTCCAACGCTACGTCGAATACGATTTCACCGCCAATCTCGAAGAGCAGCTCGACCGCATTGCCAACGCCGAGGTCGACTGGAAGCAGGTGCTGAAGGACTTCTGGGTCGATTTCATTGGCGCGGTCGACGAGATCAAGGACCTGCGCGTCACCCATGTGCTCGACGCGCTCAACGATCTCCTGGAGCCGCACATCTTCCCGCAACCCGCGGACGGGAGCGACCGGCGCAAATGCCCGCAATGCGAAACAGGACGGCTGTCGCTCAAGCTTGGCCGCTTCGGCGCCTTCATCGGCTGCTCGAACTATCCGGATTGCACCTTCACCCGGCAGATGACGCCGGGCGCGGAAGGCTCGCTCAACGGCACCAAGGTGCTCGGCGAAGATCCGGAAACCGGCCTGGAAGTCTCGCTGCGCTCGGGCCGCTTCGGTCCCTATCTACAGCTCGGCGAACAGGCCAAACCTGAGAAAAAAGGCGATAAAGTCGAGAAGCCCAAGCGCGCCGGCCTGCCGAAAGGGCTGGCACCCGACGATGTCGATCTCGAGCGCGCGCTGGCCTTGCTGGCGCTGCCGCGCGAAGTCGGCTTTCATCCGGAAGACAACGAGCCGATCATCGCCGGCGTCGGCCGCTTCGGTCCTTACGTCAAGCACGGAAAGACCTACGCCAATTTGGAAGACGGCGATGACGTGCTCAATGTCGGCCTCAACCGCGCGGTCACGCTGATCGCCGATAAGAAAGCCAATCCCGGACGCGGCCGCCGCTTCGGCGCTGATCCCGGCAAGGTGCTGGGCGAGCATCCCGACAAGGGCGGGCCGATTACGGTCAAGAACGGCCGCTACGGGCCGTATGTGACGCATGACGGCGTCAACGCCACGCTCACCGGCGACCTCACGCCCGACACCGTGACCGTCGAGCAGGCAGTCGGCCTTTTAGAGGCGCGCATCGCCAAAGGCGGCGGCAAGCTCAAGAAGGGCGGTAAGAAAACTCAAAAGAAGGCCGCTAAGACAATCGCGGCCGACCCTGAGGCCATGGCTACCGATGCGCCGAAGCCGCGCCGCGCCGCCGGCCGCAAGACCGCCTCCGGCAAGGCGGAGAAAAAGCCCGCCGCCAAGGCGAAGAAGCCGGCTGCTGCTGCCGCCAAGGCCAGGCCCGCGCGCAAAACCACGGCTGCCGAGTAAACTGGCGCAGCCTGCCTCCGATCATTACATTCATTTGCAATCGCGCCGATGTGGCGCAGGAATTCTATTTTGAACAAACCCGCTAAAAAGCCCGCTTCCCTCCCCTCCAAGGCCGATCTGCTCGCCTTCATCCGCCAACGCCCCGGCAAGGTCGGCACCCGCGAAATTGCCCGCGCCTTCGGCCTGAAGAATGCGATGCGCGCCGAGCTCAAGCAACTCCTTCGTGAATTGTCCGACGAAGGCGCCATCGAGAAGCGGCGCAAGAAAATCCATCATCCCGGCACCCTGCCCTCCACCGTGCTCGCCGACGTGACCGCGCGCGATGCCGAAGGCGATCTCATCGCCACGCCCGACGAATGGGACGAGGAGGCGCACGGCCCCGCACCGAAAATCCGCATCCATATTCCGCGCAAAGCGCGCCCGGGCGAAGCCGCCGGCCTCGGCGACCGCGTCTTGCTGCGCGTTGAGGAAATCGAGGAAGAAGACGGCATCCGCCATCGCGGCCGCGTCATCAAGATCATCGACCATCCAAAAGCTCGCGTGCTGGGCATTTTCCGCCGGTTGCCCAATGGCGGCGGACGGCTGGAGCCGGTCGACAAGAAGATGCTTGGCAAGGAGTTGGCCATTCCGGCCGGCGGCACGGCGCAGGCGCAAGATGGCGACCTGGTCGCGGTGGAGACCAGCCGCGCGCCGCGCTTCGGCCTGCCGACCGGGCGCATCGTCGAGCGGCTCGGCTCGCTCAAAAGCGAACGTGCCGTCAGCTTGATCGCCATCCACGCTCACGGCATTCCGTCCGTTTTCAGGCGTGAGACCCTCAACGAGGCGGAGGCCGCGAAAGCGGCGACGCTCGCCCACCGCGAGGATTGGCGCAAATTGCCGTTGGTCACCATCGATCCGCCTGACGCCAAGGATCACGACGATGCCGTGCATGCCGAGCCCGACAGCGCCGCCAATAACCGCGGCGGTTTTATCGTCACCGTCGCCATCGCTGACGTCGCCCATTATGTGACGCCCGGCTCGCCTCTGGATCGCGAAGCTTTGGTGCGCGGAAATTCGGTCTACTTCCCCGACCGCGTGGTGCCGATGCTGCCGGAGCGCATCTCCAACGATCTGTGCTCGTTGCGCGTGAACGAGGACCGAGCGGCGCTGGCCGTGCGCATGGTGATCGGCGCCGACGGCCGCAAACGCTTGCACACGTTTCACCGCGTGATGATGCGCTCGGCCGCGCGCCTGTCCTACCAGCAGGCGCAGGTTGCCATCGGCGGACGCAGCGACGAAGACACAGAACACTTGGTCAAGCCGGTGCTGACGCCGCTCTATGCCGCCTATGAGACGCTGGTGCGCGCGCGCGCCGAGCGCGCGCCGCTCGATCTCGATCTGCCCGAGCGAAAGATCCTGCTCAAGGGCGATGGCACCGTCGACCGCGTGATCATGCCGGAACGGCTGGAGGCGCACCGGCTGATCGAGGAATTCATGATCCTGGCCAACGTGGCCGCCGCCGAGACTTTGGAAAAGGCGCGTGTGCCGCTGATCTTCCGCGTGCACGACGAGCCGGCGCTGGAGAAGGTCGCGGCCTTGCGCGAGTTTTTGCAAACGCTCGACATCAATTTTCCGAAAGCCGGGAGCTTGCGCCCTGCCGCCTTCAATCGCGTGCTGGCGCAGGTAAAGGGCCGCGACGCCGAGCAGCTGGTCAATGAAATCGTGCTGCGCACACAGGCGCAGGCCGAATATGCCGCGGAGAATTACGGGCATTTCGGATTGAACCTGCGCCGCTACGCGCATTTCACCTCGCCAATCCGCCGCTACGCCGATCTGATCGTGCATCGCGGATTGATCCGCGCGCTTAAGCTCGGGCCAGGCGGCCTGCCCGAAGCCGCCGACCACAAGCAGCTTGCCGAGATTGCCGCGGAGATTTCCGCCACCGAGCGCCGCGCCATGGTGGCCGAGCGCGAGACCAACGACCGGCTGATCGCGCATTTCCTCGCCGACCGCGTCGGCGCCACATTCGACGGCCGCATCTCCGGCGTGACCCGCGCCGGCCTGTTCGTGAAACTGCACGAGACCGGCGCCGACGGTTTCGTGCCGGCGCGCACCATCGGCGACGAATACTTCCACTACGACGAGAAACGCCATGCCATGGTCGGCCGCCACAGCGGCGAAACCTACCGGCTCGGCGATCCCGTCACCGTTAAGTTGGTGGAGGCCGCGCCCGTCGCCGGGGCGCTGCGCTTCGAGTTGCTATCGGAGGGGCGCCGCAGTAGCCCGCGCCGACATGCGCGCCAGGAGCCGCGCCGGCCGGACCGCCGCAGCGCCAAGCGCCATCGCGGCAGACAACGGAAAGCACGATGACATCCGAAGTCGCCAAGCGCTTGGCCGAACGCATGACGAAAGCGGAGCGCGACCAGTCGTTTGCCGACAGCGAGCCGCACGATGCGGCGACGCTGATGCTGATCGATCGTTCCGGCGCCCAGCCGAAGGTCCTGCTCGGGCGCCGCCATCACAGCCACAAATTCATGCCCGGCAAATTCGTGTTTCCGGGCGGCCGCATCGAGCGGCTCGACCGCGTCATGCCGGCGCTGAGCGAACTGCACCCGGACACGCAAAAGAAGCTTTTAGAGCGCGTCGCCGATGCCACGCCGCAATATGCGCGCGCCTTTCCGCTCGCTGCCGTGCGCGAGACTGCCGAAGAAACCGGGCTCTTGCTCGGCGTCAAGCGCAATGAGGCGCCGGCGACGCCGGGCGAGATTTGGGCGGACTTCGCCAAGGCCCACGTCTTCCCCGACCTCGCCCATGTCCACTTCATCGCTCGTGCCATCACGCCGCCGCGGCGGCCGCGCCGTTTTGATACGCGCTTCTTCACCGCCGACGCTGCCGCGATCGCGCATAAAATCGACGGCGTGGTAGGGTCGAAGTCCGAGCTGGTCGAGCTCACCTGGGTGCCGCTCGAACAGGCGACCCATCTCGACATGCCGACGATCACCGGCGTGGTGCTGGAGGAACTGCTGGCCCGGGTCGCGGCCGGCATGGGCCACGACTTGCCGGTGCCGTTTTATTTCATGAAGGATCAGCAGTTCTTCCGGGAACTGTTGTAAAGATCGAGATAACCGTGCCGTTTCTTGACATTCTCAAGGCCAACGCTAGGTTCCGCCAAAGGCGCCCCCGCCAGTTCCGTTTCGAGGACAACACCATGGCCAAAGCCATCAGTCTCAAAATCAAGCTCGTCTCCAGCGCGGGCACCGGCCACTACTATGTGACCAAAAAGAATTCGCGCACCCAGACCGACAAAATGAAAAAAAAGAAATACGATCCGATCGCCAAGAAGCACGTCGAGTATACCGAATCCAAGATCAAGTAAGCGCGGCCGGCGCCCGGCGTCATTGTGCATGATCCCGAAAAGTGGGAACCGGTTTTCGGATAAGATCATGCACCACTAGAAAAGGGCGCCCAGCGGGCGCCCTTCGCATGTTCGCGATTCGCATAAGGTGGCCGGCCGGAAGCGGTGTTATGAGGAGGCCACTCTCACCGCTTCCAGGCCGGCCGAACCCCGCAGGACCCAGGAGATGCGGCGGACCTGAGCACTCAGCAGGGCAATGGATTTGGCCTTTCCCGGGCGCACATGACGAATCGGGTGACGCTTGCAGCAAAGGAAAAGCCGTCGCGGCAAGGTTAGACCAAGCGGTCTTGCCGACCAAACGGCTTTTTAAAGTCCTGGAATGTCTATGAATTTAAAAGCGGGCGGCGACTCAGCGCGCGGCCGGTGCGGGTGAATCTCGCAACCCGCGACCTAGGCTGCGTCCGGCACCACCCGGTTGCGGCCGTCGCGCTTGGCCCGATAGAGCGCGGTATCGGCGCGCTTGAGGATGGCCGCGGCATTGTCGTCGGGCCCGTCGAGCGCGGCGATGCCGATCGAGATGGTGACGTCGAGTTTGCGGGTGCCGCCCTGGATCGCGAACGGCTCCGAGGCGATGCGACGGCGCAGGCGCTCGGCCACGATGGTGGCGACCGCCATGTCGGTTTCCGGCATCACGATGACGAATTCCTCGCCACCGAAGCGGCAGGCCAGATCGATGTTGCGAATTGCCTTGCGAATCCGCAGCGAGAATTCGCGCAACACCTCGTCGCCAGCGTCATGGCCGTGGCTGTCGTTGACGGCCTTGAAATAATCGATGTCGAGCACCAGCACGGCAATCGGCTTGCCGCGCTGGGCCGCCTGCTCGACCAGCGTCGCCAGGTGGGTCTCCATGTAGCGGCGATTGAACAAACCGGTGAGCGCGTCAGTGATCGCCATTTCGATCGACATCTGCACGTTGTCGCGCAGGCGCTCGGTGTAACGCTTCTTCTTGATCTGCGTGCGCACGCGCGCCAGCATCTCGTTCTTGTCGATCGGGCGGATCAGGTAGTCGTTGACGCCGATCTCCAGGCCGCGCACCAGCTGAGCGTTGTTGTCGGCATCCGCCACCGCCAGGATCGGCACGCTGCGCGTGCGCTCGAGCGAGCGCACCTGGCTGCAAAGGCGCAAACCATCGAAGTTCATCAGTCCGAGCGACACGATCAGCAGGTCGTAATTGCCTTCGGCGGCGTGGAACAGCGCCTCGTTCGGATCGGCCTCCACGCCCACCGTGTGCTCGGTGGCCAGCGTCGCTACGATACGCTCGTAGGAGGACTTGCGATCATCGACGATCAGGATGCGGCCTTGCCGCCCCGTCTCGGCCACCGCCGCGCGTTCTGGGCTTTGGATGCCGATTTCCTTGGAAGTGAGCGCGCGCATGCGCAGCTCGTCGGTCACCATCTTCAATCTTGCGAGAGAACGCACACGCGATACAAGCGCCACGTCAGTGACCGGCTTGGTGAGGAAATCGTCGGCGCCGGCTTCCAGGCCACGCACGCGGTCGGCCGGCTGGTCGAGCGCGGTCACCATGACCACCGGGATGTGGTGGGTCAAAGGATTGGACTTGAGCTTGCGGCAGACATGGAAGCCGTCCATGTCCGGCATCATGACGTCGAGCAACACGATGTCGCATTCGGCGCGCTCGCACACCGCCAACGCTTGCGCGCCGCTATAGGCGGTGGTGACGTCGAAATATTCCGCCGACAGCCGCGCCTCCAAGAGTTTCACGTTGGCCGGCACGTCGTCGACGACAAGAACGCGGGCGGTCATTTCACGCGCTCCCGAGGAAATGGCGGATGGTCTCGATGAACTTGCCCACCGAGATCGGCTTGGAAAGATAGGCCTCGCAGCCGCCCTCGCGGATGCGCTCCTCGTCGCCCTTCATGGCGAAGGCGGTGACCGCCACGACCGGGATAGCCTTGAGATCGGGATCGTCCTTGAGCCATTTCGTCACTTCGAGGCCGGATACTTCCGGCAATTGGATGTCCATCAGGATCAGGTCGGGCCGGTACTTGCGGGCGAGATCGAGCGCCTCGATCCCATTGCGGGTGCCGACGGTCTGGTAGCCATGCGCCTCCAAAAGGTCGTGGAAGAGCTTCATGTTCAGCTCGTTGTCTTCCACGATCAGGACGGTCTTCGGCATTCTCTCCCCGCCCTATTTGTCCCCAATGCGCCTCACCCGGCAGCTCGCGCCGTCGCCAGGGCGCGCGCGGTCGGGCATGATCCGGACGGTAGTGCCGATTTGTTACGGAAAGGCAAATTTGATCGATGAAACTAGGCACTCCGTTAACGCAATCTGCGGCAGAAGGGCTGGCGATTCAGGCGCTTACCTTCATTGCCGGAGAGCCTGAGCGGCTCGGGCGCTTCTTGGCGGTAACCGGGATCGCACCGGCCGAGATTCGGCTAGCCGCCCGCGAGCCCGGCTTCCTCGTCGGCGTGCTGGAGCACCTCGCTGCCAACGAGCGGCTGCTGACGGCGTTTGCCGCTGACGCGGGCGTCGATCCCGCCGACATCGGCAAAGCGCTTGCCACTTTAAGCAGCGGCGCATGGGAGCGCGACAACCCATGAGCTTCTGCCGCGACTGCCTTACCGATGCGCCGAAGATCGCGGCGCGCTGCCCGGCCTGCGGCTCGCCGCGGCTCGCCCGCCACAGCGAACTCGACTCGCTCACCATCGCCCATATCGACTGCGACGCGTTCTACGCCACTATCGAGAAGCGCGACGACCCATCGCTCGCCGACAAAACGGTGATCGTCGGCGGGGGAAAGCGCGGCGTGGTGGCGGCAGCCTGCTATATCGCGCGCACCTACGGCATCCGTTCGGCCATGCCGATGTTCGAAGCACTGCGGCGCTGCCCGCAGGCGGTGGTGGTGAAGCCGGCCATGGCGAAATACGCAAAAGTCGGACGCGAGGTGCGCCGGGCCATGCTCGACTTGACGCCGCTGGTCGAGCCGCTCTCGATCGACGAGGCCTTCCTCGATTTGACCGGCACCGAGCGGCTGCACGGCATGAGCGCCGCCAAAGTACTGGCGCATTTCGCGCTCAAGGTCGAGCGCGAGCTAGGCATCACGGTCTCGATCGGACTGTCGGCCAATAAGTTCCTCGCCAAGATCGCCTCCGACCTCGACAAGCCGCGCGGCTTCGCCGTGCTCGGTGAGAAGGAGGCGGCGGCGTTCCTGGCGCCTAAGCCGGTCGGCTTCATCTTCGGCGTCGGCGCCGCAAGTGCGGCCAAGCTCGCGGCCGACGGCTATCGCCTGATCGCCGACCTCCAGTGCGCCGATGAGCATGAACTGATGCGCCGCTACGGCGAGGAAGGCGCCCGCCTGTGGCGGCTTGCGCGCGGCGTCGACGCGCGCAACGTCGATCCCGCGCGCGAGACCAAAAGTATTTCGGCGGAAACCACCTTTGAGCGCAACATCGGCGAGTTCCGTCCGCTCGAGCAGACGCTGTGGGCGCTGACCGAGAAGGTCTCGACACGCCTGAAGGCCAATGCGCTCGCCGGCTCCACCGTGACGCTGAAGCTCAAGAGCGCCGACTTCAAGATACGCACGCGCGCGGAAAGCTTGGGAAGCCCGACCCAGCTCGCTGCCCGCATCTTCGCCGCCGGCCGCGCGCTGTTGCGCCGTGAGGTGGGCGCAACCCGCTTCCGCCTCATCGGCATCGGCGTGTCCAACTTGGAAGAGGCCGACGGCATTGACCTCGCCGATCTCATCGACCGGCGCGGCGCGCAAGCCGAGCACGCGGTCGATCGTCTGCGCGAAAAATTCGGCCGCGACGCGGTGGTGAAGGGGCTGGCGCTGGAAGACGACTAGTTCGAGCGGGTCAAGGACAAGGCTTCGACTTTTTGAGATCGAGCGAGGTCATCTTGCCGCTGATTGTGAAGTCCGTGTAGTCGAGCAACAGCTTGCGCGAAATGCCGTTCTCGTAAACCTCGAAGCCAATGGCATAGACCGGTGTCTGCTCGCCGGTCTGTTGCTTTTTCGCGCTCTCATACTCGAAATAGCTGATAGTCACCGGCCAGCGCGTGAGTTTGGCAAGCGCGGGGATGTCGGCGGCGGCATCATCCGGCGGTTTGCTGCCGGGCGGAATCGGGGCACCGATCACCGTGAGCGTGTTATAGAGCTTCTCGCCGGTCTCGGAGCCATCATAGACCGGAAATTCGAGAATGGACTTGCCCGCGCGCGCAGCCTCGATGATGCGCCGCATGTGCTCGGTCGGAAACACCGCGTCGACCGGCTCGGTGAAATTCTTCGTCTTCGGCTTGCTCAAATCGACCGTGATTGCCTTGGCCTGGCGCTCGGCATGGCCGTCGACCGTGCCGGTCTGCTGGTCGTTAAGGAGGTTTTCCGAATTGAAACGGAACGTTTTGGCGGCGCCATCCTCCCAGGTGGTGGAGCGCAAATCGCTGAGCGTGGATTTTCCCTCCAGCGAATCGAGCTGCGATACTTGGCGGAATTGCAGCACGTAGCCCTCGCAGGCGTTGCCTGAAAAATCGTACAGGATGCGCCCACGCACCGCGTCGATGCCGCGGCCGCCGCGCGACTTCAACAGCTTTAGGTCGTAGACCGCCCGGTGCGGCGCCAGCGATACGTTGCCTGCGGGCGGCGCCGCTGCGACCGGGCGGTGGACTGCCGCGGCGGCAAAACCGATCACGAGGACCGACATGATCAGCCGTTTGGCGTTGCTGTTCATCGATCGGGGCCTTTGCCCGGCAGAATTGGAGCCATACTCGGTAAACGGAATAGGCAAGATATGGGGCAAGATAGAGGCCGCGGCCGAGCCGGGCAACCGAAGTGGGGCGCGCTTGCACAGGACCTTGCGATCGGCCAAGACAACCGACCAAGACGAGATGCCGCACGCGAAGGGAGAGGCAGCCATGGCCGGAACGGTGGAAAAAAGGCTCGCCAACTTAGGCGTTACCCTGCCGACCCCGGCCAGCCCGATCGCCAACTACGTGCCGTTCGTGCGCAGCGGCAGCCTGCTCATTCTTTCCGGCCAGCTCTGCTTCGGCGCCGACGGCAAGCTCGCCGCCACTGGCCAGCTTGGCGGCAGCGTATCGATCGAGGATGGGCAGATGGCGGCGCGCGCCTGCGCCGTCAACCTGCTAGCCCAAGTCAAAGCTGCGCTCGGCGATCTCGATAAGGTTGTTCGCGTGCTACGTCTCGGCGGCTTCATCAATTCGGTGCCCGGATTCACCGACGGCGCCAAGGTGATGAACGGCGCTTCCGACCTGACGGTCGAGGCGTTCGGCGACAAGGGCCGGCACGCGCGCAGCACGGTCGGCGTTGCGGCCTTGCCGGCCAACGCGGCGGTGGAGGTGGAAGGCCTGTTCGAGGTCTCTTAAAACAACCGGACCATGCCCAGTCTCGCCTGGCTCACCGCACGACCGCTGGCCCATCGCGGCCTGCATGACGCGTCGGCCGGCGTGATCGAGAACACCCCCAGCGCTTTCGCCGCCGCCATTTCCGGCGGCTACGGCATCGAATGCGACCTACAAATCAGCGCCGACGGCGAGGCCATGGTGCATCACGACGATGCGCTCGGCCGGTTGACCGAGGGCAGCGGCCGGCTCGCCGAGATGAGCGCCGCCGCGATCGGGCAAGTCCGTTTCAAGGCAAGTGCCGATCACATCCTGACGCTCGGCGAATTGTGTGAGCTGGTGGACGGCCGCGCCGCCCTGGCGCTGGAGCTCAAGAGCCGTTTCGACGGCGACCGCCGGCTGGCGCAGCGCACCGCCGACGTGCTGGCATCGTATCGGGGACCGGCGGCGGCGATGTCGTTCGACCCTTCCGTGGTCGAAACGCTGCGCACCATCGCGCCCAACCTCACCCGCGGCATCGTCGCCCAACGCCACTACGACGATTGGCCGGGGCTGCCGCCGGCGCTTGCGCGACAGATGGCGCATCTGCTGCACATCCCCCGCACCCGCCCGCATTTCATCGCCTATGCGATCAGGGATCTGCCGGCGCTGGCGCCGCTTGCTGCACGCATAATCCTGCGCCTGCCGCTGCTGACCTGGACCGTGCGCAGCGAGAACGAGCGCCGCCGCGCCGCCGCTTACGCCGACCAGATGATTTTCGAATGCTGGCGGCCTTAAATACTCGTGGCCGCGGCAGCGGACCCGGCAACCATCGCGCAGGTTCTCACCCGGGCGGACGTTTATAAAAACGCCAATGCAAACAGGTCTCAAAATCGCGATGGCTGTTGCCGCCACGCTGGCGCTCATCGTGCCCGCCACTCAGGCCGGAGCTTATACGGCCGGCCTCAGCGGCAGCCTGTCGGCCGCGAAAATAAAGCAAAGGGCGCGGGACCCCGGCGCCGTAGCGCCTGGCGGACAGATCGCCTGCACAATGTTCGGCTGCCGGCGAATCCCGGCCGGCTGCCATCCCGAGATCGAATACGATTTCGACGGGATGCCGACCGGCTTCAATATTATCGTTTGTACGGGCGGCAGGCGCTGAACAGGGGTCAACATCGACCGATTTCGGGCATAAAGTCGGGGTAGAGAGACATCTGTCCCGATGAAAGACCAGAAACAACTCAGCATCCGCATGGCTCAATCGCTCGCCGAGGTTCCGGCGGCGGCCTGGGATGCCTGCGCAGGCGGCGTAGATGGCTGCGCCGGCGAGGCAATAGCACCAGCAGCTAAAGTAAAACATGAGGATAGCGAGGATAATTCCTTCTCGCAATTATCCACACGAGGACAAGTCGATAACCCTTTTATTTCTCACGATTTTCTTTCATCGCTGGAAGCTTCGCTTTCGATCGGGGTCCGGAGCGGCTGGCAGCCCCGCCACCTACTTTTGGAAAACGCCAGCGGCGACCTGGTCGGCGCTGCGCCCTGCTACGTGAAGACCCATTCGCGCGGCGAATACGTGTTCGACCATGGCTGGGCCGATGCCTTCGAGCGCGCGGGCGGCGACTATTACCCCAAGCTCCAGGTGGCCGTGCCATTCACGCCAGTGACCGGTCCCCGCCTGCTAGTCCGGCCTTGTCCGCACAGCGAGGCGGTGCGCGGCGCGCTGGCTGATGCGCTGGCGGAAATCACGACCGGCAATGATCTTTCCTCGGCCCATGTCACCTTCCTTACCGAGGCGGAATGGCGCCTGCTCGGCAAGCGCGGCTTCCTGCAGCGCACTGACCAGCAGTTTCATTGGGAGAATACCGGCTATGCGCGCTTCGAGGATTTCTTGAGCCGGCTCTCCTCGCGCCGGCGCAAGACCATCCGGCGCGAGCGCAAGGAGGCGCTGGCACCGGGCATTGAGGTGTGCTGGCTCACCAGATCCGATCTCACCGAAGCGGTCTGGGACGCCTTCTTCGCCTTCTACATGGAGACCGGCTCGCGCAAATGGGGCCGGCCGTATCTCACCCGCGACTTCTTCTCGATCGTGGGACAGAAGATGCGTGACCGCATCCTGCTAGTAATGGCGCGCCGCGCCGGCCGCTGGATCGCCGGCGCCATCAATTTCCTCGGCTCCGACACGATCTACGGGCGCAATTGGGGCGCCGTCGAGCACCATCCATTCCTGCATTTCGAACTGTGCTATTACCAGGCCATCG
>Ga0307429_1000258_pt1 | contig 36445 bp, 76 predicted proteins | sample SalMarWE160230MG_FD_202151 | JGI IMG/M metagenome (GOLD analysis project Ga0307429, IMG submission 202151) | Salt marsh sediment microbial communities from the Plum Island Ecosystem LTER, Massachusetts, United States - WE1603-230 | ecosystem: Environmental > Aquatic > Marine > Intertidal zone >... | reverse complement strand
CCGCCCATCTGAGGGGTGTAGCAGTGCATTACGAGCGGGCCTACCCGGCTCTCAACTTCCTCGTCCGGCGGAACGTGCCCTATCGTCGCGCAGGACGCTATCAGGACGAGCCTGAGTTGCAAGTGCTCGACGATCAGATCAAAGCCTGGGTGGACGAGTGGGAGCTTCCCTACACCCTTGTGGATCCAGACGAGGGCGAGATCATTATTCAGACCGCCAAGGAAGCCGCGTACTCCCAGCAGTGAGGACAAAATGAGCACAATCCGCATCACCATTGAGACCATTGATTCAATCCATCCGCACCCCAACGCAGACCGGCTGGAGATCGCCCATGTTCTCGGCACCCAGACCATCGTCGGGAAGGATGAATTTCATCCGGGCGACGAGGTTGTGTTCTTTCCGCCCGACATCCTGCTGCCGCCGGATGTGTCAGTTGGTCTTGGCGTGCAGAAGTACCTGAAGCACGCTTTATGGGAAGATGCCGATGGCGTCCAAAAGTGCCAGTGCCGGGTCGCCGCCTGCCGGCTGCGCGGCGTCCCGAGCTACGGATTTGTGGCCAAGGTCCCTGAGACAGTGCCGCCATTTCAAACTGACGACCTGACAGACTACTATCGCGCTGTCAAGTACGAGCCGCCGGTGAAATTGGCCATGGCCGGCGACTTAGTGGCCGAGCCTCCGAATTTCCCGCGCTACACGAGTATCGAGCACTACTACCGCTACCCGCACGTATTGAAGCAGGGGACGCTGGTTCGAGTGACTGAGAAGACACATGGCACCAACTGCCGCCTCGGTAGTATTCAGTATGAAGGACTCACTGGTTTCTTTTGTGGGTCCCACAGGACAGCGCAACGTGAGGAGAGTGAGACAGGCCGAAAGTCGCTCTACTGGGAGCCACTTCGGTCCAATGCCAAAGTGCAAACAGCGCTCCAAGAGCTAAGCGTAGGCGGACGTGACGCCATCATCTTCTGCGAGATTTTCGGTCCGAGCATCCAAGACATGGACTACGGTGTCCGGCAAGGAAGGATCGACTTCCGCGTCTTTGACATTTGCATCGACGGCCGGTACATGGACTGGGGCGACTTGCATACGACTTGTTTGTACTACGGGCTGCAACTTGTCCCGATCATTTACATCGGGCCGTTTGACCCTGATCTCGTCGAAGAGTGGACCAACGGACCGACATTGCTTGCTGACCCAACTCACATCAAAGCAAAGTTCAAGGGAAGAGAGGGCTGCGTCATCACACCGACAACTGAAACCTACCACCCCGATGTCGGCCGCATCGTGCTCAAGAGCGTGTCGGCCGACTACCTCGATAGAAAGGGAGCACAGGATAATGGTTAGACGATTCATCCGCTGCCTGGTTATCGCTATCGTCGCAATGTTGGTCATCCCGATCATTGCAACATCACTCGGCTATAGCACCAATCATGGCGGAGTCATCGAACAACTTTGGCTTGACCGGGCCATCAATCACCTAGTCTGTTTGCGGCGGGGGTGCGAAGACCCAGAGCTTCAGGACGTGCTTGATTACACAATACGACGCTACAATCAAATCGGGCCATTCAACGTGTCTATTGGACGGTGTGACTGGTATCCACGCAGTCGCAAGACACTCGGACTCAATAATCCGCTCTGCCCTGGCGTCACACTTGACATCGACTTACTGACTGATTACTCGCTCCATACCGGGGCAATGGTACTCGTCCATGAGGCCCTACACGACTACCCACCGTACCTCGGACACAGCCACGTCTATCCTGTCATGGACAAGCTGGAGGCGTGGAGCGCTGTCAAGAGACCAGGCATACCGCACGGTCTCGATTCATCGTGCGTGCCGTACATTCCTTGAGGAGAACGACCATGTATACCTCTGAACAAATCGCAGGTGCGTTGGACTTTGCGGTCCTGCGGCCTACTGCCACTGAGCGTGATATTCGCGATGCCTGTGAAATGGTACTCGCGAACAACGTCCGCACAATCTGTGTGGCTCCAATCTATGTTCGCCTGGCAGTCGAATGTGGCGCGCCTGTGTGCGCTGTCATCGGCTATCCACACGGGACTACGACACCGAGTCAAAAGCGCAATGAAGCGCTGGCGATGATGGAAGACGGGGCTGTGGAGCTAGACGTAGTAATCAACTACGGCCGCTTGTTAGACGGCGACGGTGGTCCGGTCGAACAGGAATTGACCGCAATAATTGACGCCGCGCGATCGCGACATGTCATTGTCAAAGCGATCCTTGAAACCTGTTTCTACACCACGCCCGCTTTGGAAGCGGCCGCGCAATTTTGCGCCGAGCTAGGCGTCGATTTTGTCAAGACTTCCTCCGGCTACGGGTTGCATGGAGCCACGCCACAGGCAGTCAAAACCATGCTCAAAGCAGTGGAAGGAACTTCCACTCAAGTCAAGGCCAGCGGCGGCATTCAGTGCTACAACGATGCCGCCAAGTACCTGAGCCTTGGCTGCACTCGACTTGGAGCTTCTCGCTTCAAAGAACTACTTCCGTAGAGCCTTGTGAGGTACCAAATGAACAGACTTGCATTCAACCGTGGCTATTTGTGTGGCGCAATGGATCGCGTCCAAGACGGAGGGGTGGAATGGCGAGAATATCTCAAATCTGCTTTGGTGGATTTGAAGATTCTCTGGCTGGACCCAACCAACAAGCCAATCGACATCGGCATTGAAGACCTTGAAAACCGAGAGTATCGGCGGCACTGCAAGCAGAAGGGTGACTGGCCCGCTGTTCAGGCCGAGATGAAACAGATTCGCCCGGTCGATCTCCGCATGGTTGACATCTGTGACTTTCTCGTCGTCAACATTGACTTGGATGTCCATGCGTGTGGCACCTACGAAGAGCTATCCTGGGGAAATCGCTGCAAGAAGCCGTGCCTGGTGCGTGTGACACAAGGCAAGCGCGAAGCCCCTGACTGGTTGTTCGGTATGCTTCCGCACCAACTGATCTTCTCCACCTGGGATGAAGTGATTGCCTACTTGCGGCACGTTGCCCATGATAACCACGTGGACCATTTACGGAGGTGGATGTTCTTCAACTTCACAGGCGAGTAGCGAGGGTTACCATGCGACATGATTCAAGTACGCACCGCCGGTCGCTACTGAAGGGACTTAGTTGGGAGGCGATTTCGACGACGGTGACATTTGCCCTGGCCTGGCTTGTGTTTGGCCGCGCACTAGAATGTGCCGTGTTTGTGGCAGTTTGCTTTGCTATCAAATCGGTTCTGTTCTACTTGCACGAACGAGTTTGGCACCAAGTCTCGTATGGAAAGAGGTACGATGCGACAATCACAGAAGAAGAAGGGCAAGCGCCCGCGAACTAACCTGCAACCAATCCGTAACACCGGTGAGCGCGTTCGGCGAAATGCGACTTGCCCGTGCGGAAGCGGGAAGAAGGCGAAACATTGTTGTTTGCCGCGCATTCAAGCGTGGGAATCCATCCCACCTGAGCGACGCGCGGAGTTTATGACGGCGGTCATTCTCAACAGCGGGCAAACAGAAACGCCGGCCGAGAAGACCATCGCCCAGCTTGACCAAGTTGACCATGCTGCCGCCGAATCAATGCTTCCTACGGGCGATCTTCAATCGAACGTAGGGGCGGCGGTCGAGATGATGAAAGGTGAGGTAAAGTGAGAACACCAAAAGCACTCAGCTACTCAGCAATGACCAATCTGGAAAAGAGTCCAGAAGAATACTACATGAGCCACCTGTCTGAAGTTCGCTCCGCCCGCGAGCCGCAGACACCGCCGATGGCTGTTGGTTCGGCTTTTGACGCATACGCAAAGGCTGCGCTGCACGCTGCGGTATTTGGTCCGGGGGCCGACCCCAGTTACGAATTTACAGCTATCTTCGACTCGCAAGTCGAACCGCACAACCGCGACTTCGGACTAAAGGCCGGGATGCACGCCTTTGCCTGCTACCAATACTGCGGTGCTTTCAAAGACTTGTTGGATCAGCTTCTCCAGTCAGTTGAGCCACCGCGATTTGAGTTCACTGTCACAAACTTGATTGGTGAGGTACCCTTCACTGGGAAGCCTGACTGTCGCTTCGTGTTGGACCTTAGCGAAGGGCTCATCCATTGCGTCTATGACTGGAAGGTGCGCGGCTTCTGTTCCAAGTACACCACCAGTCCGTCTAAAGGCTACGCCCTCTGTTTGGATTGCTTCAAAGCAGCTAAGCAAAGCCGCAGCCACGGTCGCGAACACGGCCTGTATCTTGCAAAGCAGTTTCGCGGCATGACGATCAACGCCGGCTACATGGAAACATGCGAGTCATCTTACGCCGACCAGTTATGTCTCTATGGCTGGCTTCTCGGAGAAGAGGTAGGCGACGAGAATGTCGTACTCGGAATCGAGGAGCTTGTTTCAAAACCAATGGGCGAGGGCAATCAACCGCAATTGCGGTACGCCCGTCATCGCGGCCTGTGCAAAAGCGACTACCAACACAAGCTTTTCCAACGAGTACAGGACGCCTGGACCCGCATCACTAGCGGTCATTTCTTCCCGGACATGTCATTGGAAGAGAGTCAGGCTCGATGCGAGCAGCTTGAGGAAATGGCTCTGTCCTTGGCGCAGAGCGCTAACGAAACTGACGACTGGTTCAACCAAGTGACCAGAGACCCATATCGAGGATAAGCACCATGCCGATCAATGAGCACGCTTTGAATGCTATCCGCACGGCTGATCTTACTGGACCCAATGTTGCCGCTCTGTTTGAGCGGATGACAGTCGGGGCCCAGGGTGTCGGGTCGTCTGGCGGGATGTTCATTCTCAACTATTTAGACCCAGACCAACTCCCGGTAGAAGGGGAGTTGGTTCCGGTCATCACGTTGTCGTTGAAACCATTCACCGTGAGGCGGCAGCCGCCGCGACCGATCGCTGAGTCCAGGGAGGTTCAATGAGCGCGTTTCTCGGATGGGTCGGATCAATCGGTTTTGCGATATGTGCCTTGCCACAAGTGATACAGTGTGTTCGTCAAGGTCATGCGCGGGGCTTGTCGCCCTGGTTCCTGGGGCTCTGGCTGACTGGTGAGATTTGCTATGTAATGGCCGTCTTGATGGAATTCGGCTGGGTCGCATGGATGATGGTCAACTACATCCTGAACATCGCGTGGATTCTCGTGATGCTTCGATACCTTGTCTGGCCGCGCAATGACTAGCATCGAAGAGTTTCAAAAAACACTCGCTGAACTTCACATCACAGAGGCGCAATTCAGGATGTGCGCCGCCCATGAGATGATGAAAGAGGCGGTAGCAAAACGAACACAGGCCGAGGAGTGCCTAGAAGAGTACCGCCGTGACCGAGAATTGAATAAAACGCGCCGTCGCCCATCACGTGAACACTGGGTCGAACTCAATTTTGACTCAGAAAGAAATCAGTGGGCCGCGACTTCACACGGCGTGACGGCCTATGGCGACACCCCGGAAATGGCGTGCGACAACTTCGATCATCTCTGGGTCTTCGGAGACAACGAATGATCCGACAGATTTTCATAGACCTTGACGATGTGCTCTGCACGATGGCACCGCACATGCTGCGGACTGTAGGATGCCCCATCGCCTCGGATGACTATTCCGTTTGGCCAGTTGAGTTCGGCTTTGAGATTGAGAAAGTCGCCAGTCAAATGCTTGGCACCAAGATCACGTGGGTTGACTTTTGGAATAGCGTCCCGGAGAATGCCTGGGTCACAATCCCAAAGACTCCCTTTGCTGACTGGCTGATTGATGTGTGCGCCGCAATGGTTGGTCGCCGAAACGTCTACATTGCAACCGCGCCAACGGACACGCCTTGGTGTGCATCGGGGAAAATGGAGTGGATGCACGCGAATCTCCCGTCCTGGCTCCACCGACAGTTTCTCATAACACCGTGCAAGTATTTGCTTGGTAACCCTGAATCGCTGTTGATTGACGACTATCCCGTGAACATCAGACGCTTTAAGCGTCGGCGCGGGCGGGCAATCACTGTTCCTCGGCCGTGGAATCATCTTCGCGGTCGCAACCAAGTCACCCACATTGGCAGGCAACTACTGAGGTCAACAAAATGAGCACTCTCCGAATTCTAGTCTATCACGGCAAGCACGGCGACGAGTATTGGCTGGCAGACACGCCCACCCGCGCGATGCAAGCACGCGAGATTCTTTTCAATCGACTTGATGAGCAGGGCTTCTACGAGTTTGATGAAGATGGACTACTACCAAAAGCGCGCAGTGGAGACGCACAGGCAATCGAAATCATTCTTGACAGCCGCAACGGCTGTGAGTACGAAAGTTGGCATTACGAAGACATCGAAGTACCATGCAATGGCGGCATCCCCGGCCTCGCGGAACTGGAAGGCTTCAACGCCTACCAAGTCTCAGCGCACGGGACCGCACAGTACCCGCCCGAGGCTGGTATCTTGTATGCGGCCCTCGGTTTGGCCGGCGAAGGTGGCGAGATCGCTGAAAAGATGCTCGCACTCATTGAAGCCGCCCTCCATGTCGCCAAGCACACGGGCGAGGTGGCCAATCAAACCAAGAAGATCGTCCGCGATGATGCCAGTGTGTTGACGCCGGAACGAAAGTCGGCCATTGCCAAGGAACTTGGCGGCATGTTCTGGTACGCTGCGGAGATCGCCACGCTCCTCGGGATCGACTTGGCGACCGTGCCAGCCATGAACCTGGAGCAACTGTACAGCCGCAAGGCTCGCGGCACAATTCAAGGCGACGGAGACAACTGATGAGAGAAGCTGAGCTACTCAATGCGCTCGCCTGCCACGACCCTGGCGTCGAAGTCCACTTAGACTCAAAGCGAGCGGCCGTGACCGCATTGTACAAGCCATCGCTCCGTGGTCTCGGCAAAACGCTTTTTGATGCGGCCTTTGACTTGGCAAAGCAAATGTATCGACATCCGGATTGCCCGCCGGATGTCGATGCAGCCCTTGAAGCCTACGACAACCGAACCAACATTCTGGCACTATGAGGTGAACTATGCAAGAAACCGTCAACAAAGTGCTCAAACTCGTAGCCGGCCTTGCAGTAGCCATCGGGGCCCTGTGCGCCTGGCACTTTTGCCACATCGACGGCTGGTTGGCCGCAATGGTCGGCCTTGGTGGTCTGGCTCTGGTCGGCCATGCTGTCGGGTACGATTTCGATTTCTGAGGTGCGCAGTGAAACAGAGTGACGAATTACGCCGGCTGCGAGAGGCTGTGAAATGGCTTGAAGACGGCTTGAAGCCTTACGCCATGGAAGAGAACTGGGGCACCCCCAATCATTCTCACGGCATGGGCATGACGGATCATCTATTCTACGAGAAGGCTGACACGCCGGGTTGGACGCTCGCTGCCAGACGACTACGGGAAGCCCGAAATGTTCTTGCCGGTCGCCAACCAGAAGACGAGGGACAATAACATGCCAATGTATGATTTCAAGTGCCGGGCGTGTGGCCACGAATGCGAAGAGATCAAGTCACTGGATTCCAAGGGGCCGTACAAATGCCCCGAGTGCGGAGCCAAACGTCTCTCGCGGGTGTTCAATGCTCACATTGTTTTGATGCGTACCAATCGCGGCGACCCGAACGGGGCTCGCTTCAACCGAGGGAGAATTCGACGCTAGGGGTGATAGCTCAGTTGGGAGAGCGTCTGCCTTGCACGCAGAATGTCCGGGGTTCGAGTCCCCGTCGCTCCACTTGGAGAAGCAAATGAGAGAACGTCAACGACACGCGCTGCCGAACACTGTCCATATTCTACCGGGCGACATTCTCCGGTGTCGCGTTCAGGACAGGAAAAATAAGAAGGAATACACGTTCCAAGAACGAATTGGTCGGAGCATACAAGTTGACACGGTAGTCACTTTCGACGTTGATGAACCTGTGCTTGGACTGGTCGGTGGGATCGGAGCAATCTTTGGAAAGGCAAGCGAATAATGAATCCGTATCAACTCTTTAATGTGAACTGTCTCGACTTCCTGGCAGAGAGTGACCGTCGATGGGACACCATTTTCGCGGACCCGCCAGACAATATCGGCCTGAAGTACGACGCCTATGATGATAACCTCCCAGATAGCGACTATATCGACCTGCTCCGTAAGTGGTTGTTTCTTTTCACGGAGCGTTCGCGCTGTGTCTGGTTCAGTTACAATGCCAAGTGGTGGGCTCACGTCGGGCGCGTCGTGACTGAACTTGAAGGGCGATACGGCAAACAAATCGAAACCAAGCCGTGTGTCCAGATTTTCACCTTCGGTCAACACAACCACAATGATCTCGGAAACAACCATCGGCCACTGCTCCGAATCCGATGGAGCGATTCGCCGCTGTACCCCGACGCCATACGTGTTGAGTCATGGCGGCAGAAACATGGCGACAAGCGGGCTGACCCGAGGGGACGGGTGCCAGGCGATGTCTTTCGATGCGACGGAATAGATGATGAACTGGCGATGGCGATCTCTGACGATGATGTCTACGACTTCACGCGGGTTGTGGGAAACTCCAAGCAACGCCGCAAGTGGCACAAGACACAACTCAACGAAGGGCTTGTAGCGCGGTGCATCAAACTGACTACTGCACAAGGCGAGCATGTCTTTGATCCGTTCGGCGGAACCGGCACAACGATGCGAGTCTGCCACCAACTTGATCGCGCTTGTACCCTCACAGAAATCGACCGTGGCTACTGCGTGCATATCGCGGCCGAACATGAGATGGCCTATGCAAACGGCCACTGGGAAGCGTAACCAAAGTGAGTACAGTCGTACCAGAAAGTGGAGCAATGCCGAGCACAGATATTGATGGAAGCGTGATCGTGATCCTCTCAACAGAAGAGGCAAAGCGAATCTACGCACGGCTTGAGTCCGCCATGTCGCTTGATGAAATAGAGCGCGGCATCATGCGGAAAATCGAAAGGGACCTTGAACTATGACATTTGAGGAAGCTTTCATTCGGTACAGCATCCACCCAAAATTCTGGCGTGGGATGCAAGCACTGATTCTAGCCGAAGCCAGACCAACAGCCGAGTTGCAGGTGCGACTCGATTACATTGACAACTATCGTGACTGCCTGCGCGACTTGACGGCGGGGACGCGCCAGCAGCCAAATTTGACACCCGCCACGGTACCTTTTGAATCAATAGAGGTGCAACATGAACAACCCGACCGATTTCCTGGGCCGAGTGATTGTGGTGGGTGACATTCTCGTCTACCCCGTTCGACGAGGCTCGCGTATGTGGCTGAACCGCATTGAGGTGACGAAGACTGAGAACGATCGCATCCACGGCGTGAGTGACGCCGGGCGTCGTGTCCAGTTGACCAACCTTCATAACACGGTCGTGGTCCGTCCAGGCGAGATCACACCGCCGATCCTGTAGCCACACCGGCATATCGGCATATCGGCAGAGGGGGCCATAAACTGTCCCTCTCTGCCGACTTGACAATTCCCGAATCGTAAGGTATACTTCATGGAGAGCATTTTACCAGGGTTGACAATCCAAGTCTCGAAGACCAGCGACGGGGCGAATGACTACGTGCAGATCACATCTTTGGATCAAGTATCAGTCAATCTTGTCCTGATCGCTGGTGAGATCAAAATCGAGGACCGCCGCGAGGAGTGACCGTTGGACTTCAAACGAAAGAAGAAGCGTGGCATCAGTCAAAAGACCTGTAAGATTTGGCTGAGTCCGGAGGGCTATCGTATCACTTGGCGGCGCGAAGTGCATGGCGTGCAGGTACCGCCAGCCTATCAAGCGTGCGTCAGGACCGCCCTATCTGGCGACTCTTGTAATGTCGCTGATTTGCGAGTCATGTGGGATTTCGTAAATAGGGATCGACGTTTACACAGAACGATGAAAGCGGCTGTGGCCGAATGCGAGAAACATCACAAACTGTGGCTGAAGGCCATTCAATGTACGGGCATTCGAGCCCTTTGCGAGCTTTTCGGGCGGTGCCCATCGTGCGTTCCGCATTGGGCTACCAAGCGACTGAATCGACGTATGCTCATCGCGCTGTTGGACACGACGCCTCATCGTGGCCGACGTGATATTGAAGAGGAGGAGGAGGAGGAGCCGACTACCAAGCCAACAGCAGAGCCGGCGACCGAGGAGAAGCCGGAGAAACCGAAGAAGCGTAAGGTCCGGAGTGATAAAGGAAAGACACGAAAGAAGGCAACAAGTACATCGGAGAAACCAAAGCGCAAGACGCGAAGTGACAAAGGAAAACCACGAGGCCCGAGAAAACCGAAAGGCACAACATGAGCGAGATCGACAACATCTTTGCCTTTGGCGCTCAGCAACAGACTGAAGCCTATAATCGAATCGCAGCCTACAAAGAGAAGCAGGCAGCACACGAGCTTCTGACAGCGCAGATACAACATGAAACCATACAACTGGCTCAGCAACATGCAAAGCAAATGTTGAGGCCGTCGGTGTTATTCCGCCCGCAATTGAGCCGCGACGGAGACATGTGGGTCGCCACTTACGGCGAGTGCCAAGGACGCGGCCCCACGCCAGACCTAGCCTACCAGGATTTCGACGCCCATTACATGGGGAAAGACGAGTGACCGAATTCTGTCCGCGTTGTTTCCATCCACTTGAAATGTCCGACGATGACGGGCGACTCTGCATAGCGTGCCATTGGTTTGGAGACAAACTGGAGGTATGCAAAAAGCCGCCGCCACCGACGGATTTGGAGTTGGCGTTTGTACAGATGCTCTCACTTTACCGAGACATCTGTCGGCTAGAATTGCTGGCTGAACAACTTGCAAAGACGCAACCAGTAGCCTGTGAACTTCAACTTCGAGACATACAGAAGCGAGTTACCTCGGCTCGTCATAGCCTGATTCATTTGTTCCGGAATACGCGAGAAAGCCAATGAGAACTCGACTCTATTGCCGCGATTTCATCGACTCAGGTGTGCCAAATGAATGCTGCGTGTCGTGTCACGACGACGAGGAACTAGGCTACGAGATGATCTTCATTGACGAGGCCGATTTTCCCGAGGCCGACGCTTATGTTTGCTGCGGCATCTCGCGGGAAATTGACGCCCTGGATGAACCACTCACTATCATCCTATCACGAGCCCTAGAAGCTCGCCGACAACGGGAGAACTACGATGAGTAAACGCTTCTGTCCTCAGTGCGAGGGCGAACTTGTTGTCCAATCCACGCCCCCTATCACCGGCCATTGCCCAATGTGCAAATGGTCCGGTCCAGTTGATGAATTCCTTACGGGATTCAAGCCCAACGCTGCCGGGCCGAAAACAGACTGGACGCCATACGTCTCCATCGACCTGGAGACAACCGGACTTGATCCGTGCGAATGCCAGGTGCTAGAATTCGGAGCAGTCATCGACGACTGGCACTCGCCGATTGACGAGTTACCACGTTTCCAGCGTGACATCCTTCCGTGTGAGGGTTATATCAGCGGGCAACCCTATGCCCTAGCCCTCAATGCCGACATACTCCGGCGGCTACACGATAACGGCGGGCTTGAGGAAGAACTTCTCGGTCGTCAATTCGCACAGTGGCTTGAAGAAAATGGACTTGACCCCAAGCATGTGCAAGCATCGGGTAAGAACTTCAGCAGCTTTGACGCCCAATTCTTGCTGAGGATGCCGCAATTTTCTGAACATGTCCACTTCAAGCACCGCGCCATCGACCCGGCCGTCTTCTACTGGCGTCCAGACATTGATGACTGCCTGCCAAGCACTTCTGAATGTCTCCGACGTGCCGATCTTCCTGATCGTGTCGCTCATACCGCTGTTGAGGATTGTATCACCGTGATACAACTAATTCGGCGTGGCGTCCGAAAATGTGGACTTTCTGTGGCGGATTAGACCGCCAATTTACGATCTATTGTACAGAGGAACCCTATGATGAATCCGCTCCACAAAGCCATAGACCTGTCAAAGGTCGGCGGAGCCTACGGCGGCCCCGTAGGAGCCGTCGTCACGCGAGATTCCGAGATGGTCGGCCAAGGCTTCCACTCTGTGAAGTCCAAGAAAGACCCGACGGCGCACGCTGTGGTGATGGCGATTCGTGACGCCGGGCGCTTTTTGGGCGGGGCAGACTTGAGTAGCTGCGAGATTCACGTAAGCTGCGAACCTTGTCCACTGTGTGTCGGTGCAATCTATTATGCTGGCATCACCAAAGTCTACTATGCTTCGCCAAACAGATGCGTGGGCATCCGCACCGACCGTGGACCCATGCTAACCATACCACCTGACACCATCGAATTCATCCAGTCCAAGGAACCCGAACGGGTCGCCGCACAACTGGTGATTGACACCTGGAAATCCACACTTCAACAAGAGGGGTAACCATGCGTATCGCAATCTTGCTGCTCATCGCGTTGCTCGGACTCAGCCTCGGTTTCCTTATCTATCGTGCGCTGATCCACAGCGTGAAATTCGCGCGATTGATTGGTGGGGCCGTGGAACCGACACCTGAAACTCCAGACGAGGTAATGCAACGCCTCAAGGACGCGAAAGCCAACGCCCTCAAACGCGCAGGACATTACACTTCTGACGCTTGCAAGTCTAAAGATGCTGCCGCTGCGATTCGTCGTGAGCTACGACGTAATCGACCCAAACTCTGAACCAATCCACTACACTCCTGTTTCCCTATTTCTCTGTGAGAGGAGAGCCATGAATTTCAACACCCGCGTCAAAGTCATTTCGGCGCTCGCCGCCACCGGCCTCGTGCTGCTTGTCGCAGCAATCATGTGCTTCGGCATGATCGGCTACAACAACACCCATGAGTGGCAAGTCTACCAGTCCGTCGCCGGCAACGTCAAGATCATCGACACGCCGGGCTACTACTGGAAGGGCTTCGGCACTGTCTGGACCTATCCGCGATCGACACAGTATTACTACAGCGCCTCTACAGAAGAAGGTGGCGACAAAGACCAGTCCATCCGTGTGACGTTCAATGACGGCGGCACATCCCAGATCAGCAGCTTTGTCAAGATTCAACTTCCGCCTACTGCCGATCACCGCCTCCGGCTCCACCAAGATTATGGTGGGAATCTGGAGAATATCCGCGCCGCCATTCGATCACATCTGACCAACTGCATCAAGAGCACCGGCCCCATGATGTCGGCCTCCGAGAACCAGGCCAGCCGCAAAGCCGAATTCAACGAAGTTGTCGAAGAGCAACTGAAAAAGGGGCTCTTCGAGATGCGTCGAACCACCATCGAACTCGACGAGGTTGCTGAGATCAAAGAAGTAACTGATCCTGCGACTGGTAAGAAGACGATGGTCGAGAAGAAAGCACGTGTCCAAGCGACTGAGATCGTCGAGAGAGACGGACAGCCGCAAATCGTGCAGGAGTCGCCCTTGGCTCGCTACGGTATCGACATCATTCAGTTCTCTGTCACAGACACCGAGTACGACAGTAAGACCAAAGAGCAGTTCTCTGCCAAGAAGGAATCGTACCTGGCCGCCGAGCGGGCGAAAGCCCAGCGACAGGAAGAGCAGCAACAGCGCTTGATGATTGTCGAAAAGGGTCTGCGACAAGTCGCTGAGACTGAAGCCGCCGCCAACCTCGAAAAGAAGAAGGCCACGGTGGAAGCCGACAAGCTGCGTGAAGTCGCCGAAATCGACAAGAAGCGAGCCGTCATCGCAGCCTCGCAAAAGGTCGAAGTCGCGGGTCAAGATAAGCAGGAAGCCGAGACACTGCGGCAGATCGCCGAGATCAAGGCTCAGACTGCCGAATTGAACAAGAAGGCTACGATCTCCGCAGCCGAGGCGAAGGCCAAGGAAATCGAGATCGCCGGTGGCCTCACCGAGAAGGACCGAATCCTTGCCCAGATCAAGGCCGACCGCGATGCCAAGGTGGCTGAATCCCTCGCCCAGATCAAGGTCCCCGGCGTCGTGATCGTCGGCGGCCAGCAAGGTGAAGGCCAATCGAATGGCATGACCGACACGCTGATGAATCTGTTGCTCCTCAAGAGCACAGGTATCATCGACCCGACCGCGCCCGTCACCGCTCCCCCTGCCAAGTAGGTGGCTGTGACACGCCCTCACGACGCAAATAGCGAGCGCCGTGTGGGTCGCCCCCGTCGTCTAATGGCGAGGACACCGGCCCTTCAAGCCGGTAATGCAGGTTCGATCCCTGCCGGGGGCGCTATGAGTAATTTGAACTGATGCACCCGAAGGAAAAGACAATGGCACAAGGTGAATTCACAAAGGAAGAGGCGCAGGCGACGATTGACGCTGCGAACGAGGTTATGGAAGGGATGTCTAAGAAGAAGAAAATAGAGTACCTCGGCCACTTCAACGACATCTTCTTGTTCCTTGAAGCAGCAAAGCGGGCCGCCCCGGAGTAGAAATGAAATACCCCGTCAGCATCAACATTCGCGGCTATGAGTACCGAATCGAGTACCTTGAGCATCCGCGAGAAGTTGACCGAGACTTTGAAGGCGATGACTTTCTCGGGACTTGCGACTCAAAGACGATCAGAGTCCTTGCTACGCAGCCTCTCAATGGCATGTTGGAGACGTTGATCCACGAGATTTTGCACGCGCACTTCACACGAAACAAGATGCTCAAAGCAGCCCTGAAACAAGGCATAGAAGAGTGGTTCATCACTACTTTAGCCGCTGACCTGGCCTATACTTTGCTTGCCAGTGGGCTGGTGAAATTTCCAGTTAAGGGGCCGCCTATCACTACTCGCATTCGTCCAGAGGCACTCCCATGAAATCGCTCATCTCCTACGTAACTGGCTGCATCGCTCTCATAGCAGTATCGTCCGCTGTCCTGGCAACCCTCTACTTCATGGCGACCAAGCCCGAGGCTGGCACAAAGCTGGCGTCGTCGATGCTCGGCGGAGTTGGGTCAGCAATGGGAGCCTTCATCGGCGGGGCACTCATTCTCCGTTTCAAGTCGGCACGCCGCTTCATCCGACACATTCTGCACGAGGAGCACGAATGATCGACCACTACGAAATTCAATCCCGCCGGCCGGGCCTGGGATGGGATCATGTCGGCAATATCTACCCAGCCTACAAGTGGGTGATTCGACGGCCATGGTACTATCTGTGGCTCATAAGATGCCCACGTATCGTCAACACGCGAGAAGCCTTGATACAGACTGCATCGACTCTGGCCGAAATGATTGTGAAACAGATGCAGCAGGACGACATCATAAATCACGAGGAGATCAGAATCATTCTCTGGTGCCGGAGCCGCTTTGGGCGGCTATGGAGAACCAGAATCTTGGAGGCATGATGAGCATCTGCGCAGTTGACATCTGTTGTGACGGCTGCCTAGTCATAGAGGCCGTCAATGAAACTGACGTGACCGCGTATCTTCGATCCCAGGGCTGGATCGTCGATGCACAACGTGACGAGCACTACTGCCCGGAGTGCGCAAAAGCGCGCCGTTTGAGGCAGAGGCAGGCTCGAACTGGAGAGAACAATGCTTGATGTGCGCAGCGACTTTCCGCTACTGCGAAATCGACCAGAACTATGCTACCTGGATAGCGCCGCCACCAGCCAGAAGCCAGACGCCGTAATCGAGGCCATCACTGGCTTCCTTTCTTATGACAATGCCAACGTCCGGCGAGGCGTCCATCATCTCAGTGACATGGCAGATGGAGCCTTTCAGACTGCGCGCGAAGCTGTAGCTGCCTTCATCGGTGCGCAACCGAATGAGATCATTTTCACGCAGAATGCGACAGCAGCAATCAACATAGTAGCTCGCGGGTATCGCCCGCTCAGCGAAGCCAAACGAGTCTATGTCACCAACGCCGAACACAACAGCAATTACCTCCCGTGGCTCCGCTTCGGCCCAGTGACGATGTTTGACCATCTCATGCGACAGGGCTTTGCTGTCATTGAGCGTGAGACGCGAATCATTGCCATGACTCATCTCTCCAACGTGCTTGGCGAAGTCACGCCAGTTAAAAGTGTGACTCACGGGGCCCATGTAGCCGGCGTTCCGGTGCTAATTGACGCTGCCCAAAGCATAGGACACATGCCCATTGATGTGCGTTGGCTCAACTGTGACTTTCTCGCTTTCAGCGCCCACAAGATGCTGGGGTTGACTGGGCTTGGCGTGCTCTATGCCGAGGAACACACTCACAATAACTTCGCACCTGTCTTCGTCGGAGGAGGGACCGTTCGCGATGTCACTGAAGCGGGCTACACCTGGGTCAATTTGCCTGACGGCCTGGAAGCTGGAACACCGCCGATTGTTGAGGCTGTGTCGCTCATGGCCGCAATCGAGTATCTCACCAGTCTTGGTATGCGAGCCGTGCAAGAACACATCTCCACAGTGACCCGCTGCTGTAACAACAAACTGCTTGACATCGGAATCACCCCGCTTGGCGGACCCGACAAGCATGGCCTGGTCAGCTTCAATCTTGACAACCTGCATCCGCACGATGTGGCCTTCGAGTTGGACAAACTGAACATCGCCGTGCGAGCCGGCCACCATTGTGCGCCAATCTGTCACCAAAACCTCGGAGTCAAAGGAAGCGTTCGAGCGAGCTTCCATGTCTACAACACCTTGGCGGATGTCGATCGACTCATCGACGGGCTTCAGCACGTCCGCCGTACTTTCAACGGAGGTTGAACATGAAATTCCCACTCTCCAATCTGATTTCGGGCCTGCGCCCCGGTCACCTGGCGCATGTGCTCTTCGCCGTGTGCATCATCGGGCTGGCGGTCCTGTACGCTCTGCCTGATCCACAGACGCCGGCCGACGCCGCCGGAGACGCTCAGGAAGCCCCTGTGGCGGCCCCGGAGCCGGTCAAGCCCGCCGAATCCGCCGAACCCGCCGATCCCACGCCGCTGGCGGCCCCGCCGGACAGCCCCGCACAGGTGGTAGCACCTACCCCGATTGTGGCACCACCCGAGGAGCCCAAGCCTGAGCCAGCAGCCCCGAGCTACCAGCGCTGCCGCCCCCGATGCCGCCCGTGGTGGCGATGCCGGTGACATGACAGAGCGCCGCAGGGGCGGGCGGCGCTCTGTCTTTTTCATGCCGGCGACTTGACTTTCCCGAATCGTGTGGTATAATTGTAGTAGAAACACCGACGCCACGGAGCAACCGGATGTCCATCACCCCTGAAGTTGAGCAACTCTTTTGCGATCTATTCGAGCGGCATCAAGCCGGCGCTATTCGGTATGCGCGGCGTGCATTTGATCTGGATTACGATGCCGCCGATCAGATTGTGACTGATGCGTTCCTCTGTTTGCGTGAGGCTCTGAACCTTGGCGAACAGATTCAGTACGTCAACACCTGGCTACGACATAACATCCATGCACGGTATGTTGACTGGGTACGAACGCATCGACGTGTTCGGCAAGGCCGCTACTACAAACAAATTCATCTTCACGATGGACTCGTCTCCGAAGACTTCTCCGGCTTCGAGGTTGTCGATTGCCGGGGAGCTGTGCAGCTAGCGCTAGGTGATCTCAACCGATCAGAAAGAGCCATCGCCAAGTACGTCTTGATCCAAGGCAACAGCGTAGCAGATGCAGCCAAACGATTCCGCTCGACGCTGCGAACAATGGAACGTCGCATCTCGACAGTTCGAGCGAAATTACACGAATCACTTTGTGTTCTTTGTGACCCTGTTTCAACCCTGTAGGAGCGTTCACCATGAAGCTCAAGTCCGTCACTGTGTACGACGTGTCAGTTCTCCTGAACGACAACGCCGAATTGTCCTGTCTGCTTCTCACTCCGCCAACGGTCGAAGCGCTCGCTGCGGTCGCGGCCGGAGAGGAAGACACCCCGCGTGAAGTCGTTGAAGCCTTGTCGTTTTTCCGCGAGATCGAACTGCCCGCCGAAGGCGAAGATGAGGCGATCACCGAGATCACCATCGCCGGCACCGTTGCTGGCTCGATTCGCGTGGCCCCGCTGCAAGCCTACCAGCAGCCGGCCAAACGCGGTCCGAAGAAGCCCGCCGACTCTGCCGCCGCAATTGAGGAGTAGCCACGACCCAAAACTGCTGTGCCCACTGTGGAAAACCGGCCAGTGTCCAGACTGTGCTGCACGAGCCCAAGAACTAGGACTATTGCAATGAAACACGGAACCTACACCGGAGATAAGTTCGACGTTCACGGGCAGTCTTTGAAAGGAAAGACAGCCCTGCTGATGGACACGGCTGAAGGACTCAAGGCGCAATTTGATGATGTCGCCACTGGCTATGGCCACGGCTGGCATCTGTTTCCGAGCGAAGGTTGGGAAATCGACCCCGAAGTAGACTGGAGCACTGGCAATGAAAATCTACCTTGTCCGCAACATGACCGATCACCTGTACCTCCACCTTGAATATCACCACCTTGTGACTTGGGTGTCAAAGGACGAAGCGACTGTCTATAACTCACGGGACGACGCCGACAGCGCTGGTGATTTTGCATTTGACTGCGAAGACGATGCACGCGACAAGTACGAGATCATTGAGATTGACACTGATGCTGCTCTCGAAGTTCTCCGTGATCTCATGCAGGTGCGTGATCTCGGGGACATGATCTATGACATTCGAGAACGGGAAGGTGAAGGATGGGACGGGCCACTTGTCACGAAATGGGGCAATGCTGCACATCGTGCGAAAGAGTTGCTGGAGAAAGACGAATACGAAAACCGGAGCCTAAACGATGAAGAATGACGCCCTGGGCAACAGAATAAAGCGGAACTACGAGGGGCCGGCTCGCTATCTACTGATTCGTAGGATGCCGGTGATCGTTCGTGTGGATGGCCGCGCCTTTCACACATTTACACGCCGCTTTCAGAAGCCATTCGATAGTAAGTTCATCGACGCTATGGTAGTGGCTGCTGTTCAATTGGCGGGCGAGATGCAGGGCTTCAAGCTGGGCTACGCGCAGAGTGATGAGGCCAGCTTCGTGCTAACCGACTACGACAACCTTCAAACTGACGCCTGGTTCGGGTATGTGAAATCCAAAATCGAGAGCGTCTCGGCTGCCAAGATAACATTCTGCTTCGCTCGCTGCATGAGGCTTGCGAGCATCAATGAGGAGGCGCTATTTAACGCACGTGCCTTTAATGTGCCGGAGGATGAAGTGACCAACTACCTCCTCTGGCGAGCACGTGACTGGCATCGCAACAGTGTGTCAATGTACGCCCGAGCGCACTACTCGCACAGTGAGCTACGCGGTAAACGTATGCGAGACATGCACGAGATGCTACATTCTGCCGGCCGCAACTGGTCAACCGATTTATCTGACGACGAGAAGAACGGCACATTCATTCTGAGCGACGGTAGTTGTCGGTCAGACATCGAACCACACTTCAGGGAGATCGACGCACTATGGATTGCTTTGAACCCGACGACATCCCCAAACACGTCAAGCGAGCCAGCCGTAAGCGAAAGCGATTCGGAATCGAGCACTACTTCAGATGGTCCAAAAAGTGGTTCCCCTGGCGATGGTACTTGACGGAGGAGCAGCGAGATCAAGCATTTGACATGTTAATAAAACATACGTGTGCTGTTTTCAAGAGACCTGGATACCCATCATCTGAAGAGATGTATCGAAAAGTGGAGCGAGAATGAAGACTCACACCTTCTCTGTTGTTGTTGGCACCGGGGCGTGCAACGCCAAGTGCCCCTACTGTGTCAGCAAGATGACTTGCCGCGCCGCCAAGAACCATTTTGTCAACTGGGACCGATTCGATGTGGCCTGTCGTGTCGTGGAGCAAGCTCGCGATGGACTCGTCAACGCCATGCTAACCGGCACGGGCGAGCCTACGCTGTACCCAAAGGATATTGCAACCTACCTGGAAGCAATGAACAGATGCTTCCCACTGGTCACACTCCAAACCAACGGCATACTCCTGTATGAAGAAGACTTGATGCGATGGCAAGACTACGGCCTGACTCAGGTGTGTATCTCCATCACTTCAGACAATGCCACCCGCAACAACGAAATCATGGGCATCCGCGACGATGGCTTCAACTATTGGCAGAGAGTACAACTGTTGCATACTCTCGGCCTCTCCGTTCGCTTGAATTGCACGATGCTTCGGGAAGGTATCTCACTACCGGAGCAGGTGGAGGAGTTGATTGACTGCTGCAAAGAAAACGGCGTCGAGCAACTGACACTACGCGAAGTGGACCGGCCGTCCGACCCGGCCGCCGCTCCGGAAGTGGCGGCTTACGTTGACCGAGAAAAGCCAGTCGGGTCCGCCGAGAAGTTGTTTCACTATCTGGTGATGAATGGAGCCCACCGGCTCCACGACCTACCACACGGCGGCGTGGTCTTCGACTACCAAGACCAGAACGTGTGCATCTCGAACTGTCTCACCGACACGCTGGACCCGAACGACATCCGACAGATCATCTTCTTCCCAACCGGGGAGATCGGCTACGATTGGAAGTATCGCGGAGCAAGGATACTGTGAAACAAATTGAATTGACTCAAGGCCGAGTGGCCCTTGTTGACGATGAAGACTTTGAGTGGCTCTCAAAGTGGAAGTGGTATTACCTGCGTGCGCCTCGGTGGCGAACTGGTTATGCTGTTCGCAACGTCTATCGAAACAGAAGACGCACAACGTGTCGAATGCACATTTCAATAGCACAACACCATAAGCAGCATATACGTGGCTGTGAAATCGACCATCGTAACGGTTGCGGGTGCGACAATCGAAAAGAAAATCTTCGCAAAGCGACACGAAGAACAAATGGAGCCAACTGCAAACAGCACATAGATAACACATCAGGTATTACAGGTGTATCATGGGACGCCAGCCGCAATAAATGGAAAGCCTTCATTGGCGTCGATGGAGAGTGTAAAACACTTGGTCGCTTCACTCGAAAACAGGACGCAATAAACTGTCGGCTTCGTGCCGAGACCACATACTACGGCGAATTTCAACACAACCCAACTAATGTCTGCCCTCTCGGACCAACTGGAGAATGCCCCGATTGTGCAGCAAGACTAGGAGCATTGTCATCAAGTTAATTTACTGTCCTCACTGTCAAGACATTCGCAAACTCACTCACCTATTGACAACGTGTCAATGTGGCCGTAGTTATGGCCAATACCACAGCGATGAGCTTAATGCTTACTACGGTGGAATTGCCGTCCCTCTCGGTATCGCTAACTCGTCTTTTGTTGACGCGCTCAAGAATCAACCGCCAGAAGGCATGGGAAAACGATTCGAGGCATTCGTCATCCCGAAGAAGTGCCCGACATTTATAAGACTGCCACCACCCTGTGATAACAAACCGGATGAAGAAGTGACATTCGGTGGCACGACTCGAAAAACAGGGGTCAAGAGGGGGCCTCACAGGGGCCAACAACCAAAGAGGTAACCATGCGACCACACTTTCAACTCAGCGACAATCTTCGTCTTCGTCAGTGCCGCCACGGACTGATGGTATGCCTGACAACAGACCACTATATCGGAAAAGCACTTGACCAATACGGTGAATTCTCCGAGGGCGAAATTGCGGCCTTTCGACAGATTATCAAGCCCGATCACATAGTGCTTGACATCGGAGCCAACCACGGCTCGCACACAGTCTTCTTGGCGCAGCACACGAAGTTCGTCCATGCCTTTGAGCCGCAGCCATTTATGCACCGAATTCTCTGCACCAATGTCACCTTGAATGGATTGACCAATGTTCGCACCTATCAGATGGGAGTAGGCATGGAAGCGGGCACACTGCGTATGAAGGTGCTTAATTACGATCGGCCAGGCAATTTTGGTTCCTCGCCGTTGCGTTCTTTTTACGGCGGAGAGAGCGTACCAATCATTGATCTGGATTCACTGAATCTCACGCAGTGCGACTTCATAAAGATCGACGCTGAGGGGATGGAACAAGAAGTTCTGCGTGGCGCTTATGAGACCATAGGCCGGTTCCAGCCGCACATCTACTTGGAAAACGACCGCGCTGACAAGTCTGAAGCGCTCATCAAGTATCTGCTGCAATTGAACTACCGCCTCTTCTGGCATCTGCCAACGTACTTCAGCCAATACAACTTCTACGGGAACATGACCAACTTGTATCCTCGGCAGATTTCCATCAACATGTTGGCGGTGCCAAGTGGCCCTCTCCCAGGAATCACTAGCCTCATCCCAGTGACAGGGACGCTAGATACGTGGGAAGAGGCACTGAAGCGACGGAAAGTGCCGACTACTTTCTTGGAGGCAAAGGGGCTGGAATGAGCCATGAAGACAAATACGACGCCGCCATTAACGCCGCAAGCAAACTACACGGAGACTCATCGGTGCCACTGGAAACTACACTCCAATCCCTACGCGGACTGCAAGAACACATAGACTACCTGATCGACGCCGTTGAAACTGACATCCGACAAAGGGAGCGAGAATGACCGTCTACATTGTCAGCGTAATCTGCCTTGTTTTCATTCTTCTTTTCACGGCCGCCATTGATCCAATTGACGGTGTGAGCCCTTCGACTTGTTGACCGTTACCTTTGACCAGGAGCAATGCGAGCACACGAGCCTCCAAGAAAAACGCTGGGTTGAAGACGATAGCACGTGCATGGTAAGTCACAACTGCCCTGACTGCGGCCTCTACGACAGGGGCCACGTTTATGCTGACCCGGAAACTTGGGCCACCAACAACAATCCAGATGCAAAATGAAGATCGGTCACTGGCGCTTATCGAATCACCGCTTCACAATCAGAGTTGACGTTGACATGGATGCCAAGATAGTAAGTGCGGCTCCGGTCGCTGGTCGATTTGTTGGCAAGCGCTTCGAGGAGGTGTGCCGCTGGATGCAGCGGATAGGGGAAACAGACATCATACTACTGAGGGCTCGACAGGTATCGACGGATGGCCAAGAGACTGGTTAGGTATGGGAACCAACAGAGGATAAACGCGCTTGCAAACTCCTCTGGCTAGTCTGCAACCAAGCCGGACGCCGGTTCAATTCCGGCCGGGTCCACTGGAGACAAAATGGGAAGAGTGCTTACAACAATCGACGGTGAACCGCGCTTAGTCACTTCCGAACAGATGGACGCAATCTTAGGGGAAGTGCATTGACTGCGGGCACATTTTCAAGTGGGTGAAATGAAATACTCCAAACTTGTAGGCACTGCTTTGCGTTTCACTTGCGAAACCTGTCACACTGGGAGCATCAAATGAGCTACAGATTCGTTCGCTGCCAAACGCACCCGAAGTGCCCCGACGTGATCGGCTGGTATCTCGTTCTGGAACCGGGCGACGTTGACACACTGATGAAGCTGCACAAGGGCGTGGCCAACCTCTACTTCTTCAAGTTCGGCATGGACCCGCACCTCAAACCGGACTCCGAAGAGGGAGTGTTGAAGAACCCTATCCGTCTTGCGGCAGGGTGGCTTCAATCTGTTGAGAACTTCCTGGCCAAAGGAACCACGCTCGCCGTCAACTCGAATGGCGGTATGGTGCTACTTGATAGCATCAAGATACTCTCGGAGCAAGAGAATGAGAAACTGAATTGGCCGGACTACTACGACGATGAGGTGATTACGATCTCGCGCTGGTCCGGTGGAACACACTACTACTTGTCAAGCAACAAGGGCAGAGTCTTTGTGCCGTCGAAATACGCAACCCACAAAGCTGCCAGGCTGACTGCCGAGCACTACACTAACAACATCCAGACCAAAGAGAATTCTGGCCCTCTCCCTGATTTCCGATGAACAAGCACCACCAACAAGCCGAGCAGCTAGTGCGAAAGGTGCTCGAAGATTTGCAGAGATTGCTGCCCCGGGACGGGGAAGACATCTCTTGCTTCAACCCATGCGCAGTTGATGATTCCATTCTGGACCTTGCGAAAGTACGAACCTTACTAGGACGTGCGGACGAGGCCCGCCTTCTGACAGGAGAATAACCCATGAAGTACGCTGTCGCTTACATGAACTACTTTGACAACGATGTCAAGTTGACCGTCGTTGAAGCGGACGATCCGATCACCGCAATGGTCGAAGGGGCCCGCGAAATGATGAAGGCTCGGGACGATGACGAGTGGCTCAACGAGAAGTTGGAAAACATCCCGTCGCCAAACGGCTATGCAGAGCGAATCGAAGAAATCCAAGTGGACTTTTTCGACACTGACCAAACCATTGCCGTGATGCCAATCTGAGGATCAAATGAGCAAGTTCTACGATGATCTCGGAAACATGCGACATCCACAAATCGCTGAATTTGCTGGCGAGATTGGTCGTCGCACGTCTCAATTGATGGACGAGTTGCTTGCGGATGGAATGACTATCGTGGAGGGGCGAGCAATCGGAAGTTACTTGGAGAGTCAAATCGACACCAGTGTCCTAATGGCATTGATGCAGCACCAATGTAAACTGGGAGGGTCAAACGAGGGGGATCAATCTGATGAGTGACTCCAAATCCGAACAGTCAAAGGCGCTTAGCTTCTCGCGCTTAGGCGCGCTTACCGGTTGCTGGCCGACAAGCGCTTCGCCCTACGCCACGCCGCTTGGCTCCACTCTCCCGCTGATGACTGCCTTACGAAAGCTGAAAGCCGATCGCATCCGCCGGCTCGCGGCAAAGAGCCACTATCCGCCACCTTAGATCGGGCGTGCGGCTCCGCCTAGGAGGCCGCCGGCCTTGCTCCACCGGTCGGCCTCAAAGCCCGCCAGGTGTCGAGCCCGCCCGATCGCTTTTGACCCCGCCACTGGGGAGGACCCTGGTGGCGGGGTTGTTTACACGATCAATCTGAGGCCAACCCGCGAGCGGCGATTAACTTCCTCCGACCATCCTGTCAAACGCCGCCAGAGGCCGCCAGAGGCCGCTGGACAGCGATCTAAGGCCGGATGACTTCTGACTGGCCGCTGAACCTGGGGCCCTGCGTCCTGCGAGCCTGGGGCCGGAAACTGGCATCTCTGGGCCTTTGTGGCACTGCATCACTGCGTCTCGCGGGTCCCCGACCGCCGGCCGCCCGGAATGATGCGCTGGGCACTGGATTGCCTCATTACGGTCAGAAATGATACAGGTAGGGAGGGTCTAATGAGGCGCGCAGTCGCCCGCAATTTTCGTTCCAAATTCCAGCAAAAAATCCTGGCCGGAAATCTGGCCGCACGGTTGGGCTCGCGGTTGAGACCCCCGGCCGAGAGAACCGAGGCCCCTTGAAAGAAGTGAAAGAGATGAGAGGCGTGCCGATTGTGTCAGTTGTCGGGGTCGGCTGACATGCACCAAGATTCTGCACAATGCCATTCGTCATGGTATTGTGCAAGATTCTGGTTGTCGGGGTCGGGGCGGCCGGGCTGGCGCAGCGCCGCCCGTCCCCTCGGTCTATTCATCCCGGTCGATCAATTCGGCAGCGGTCCCCTCCACGAGCGCGTCCGTCCATTCCTCGCCATGTGCGCATCCAACCCAATCAATCTTGCCGTCTGAACCGGCATACCTGTCAAGAGAGCAAGGATTGATAGACTTGAACCTCGTCGGCCGAGTCGCGCGAAACACGAGAATCAACTGACCCACTCCAATCACGGCGAGACCGGCAATTGACACTATCAGCATCCACATGGCGATCGTCACAAACCAAGGGACTAAGCCAATCAGCACAATCAGAAGTGACAGTGCGACTAGACAAACCAACATCTTCTGCATGGATGGAGTCCTCCGAACAAAGGGAATCTTCGGCCTATGCGCGCACCTCTGCACGCACGGCAATCAAAGTACAAACAAAAAGACCCTCAGAACCGACTTAATCAGTCCAGAAGGTCCACCAACCACTTCATAACGACACAGGCCGCAATGGCGACACAGATGCCCCAGACCGGGTGACCGGTATGAAACAAAACTCCGGTGGTAACGATACCACCGACAACGGCGAGAAACAAGGCACCTGCCATAGGAGCCTCCCTTTCGTCAAAGTCTGTGAAATCAGTACAGCCGTTCGCGGCCTGTTCTAGCCGGCGGCAACACTTCAAGTCTACACAAGCATACACCATAAAATCGGAAAGTCAAGTCGTCGCCCTCAGAATCGTTAAACTGACCGACGATAAACACCCCTACAGGCGCAACAACTTACGACGATTCAGAATTTTCGATTTGACTTTCGCAAATCACGTGCTAAGGTAGTATAGTGAGGCAAACAAACGTGAGGTGACACGATGAAAACCAACGATCGCAAGCGGCACGCTCCAAACATGGGCAATCCCCGTTCTCCAGGAACGGGTTGACAAGCTGAACCGCCGGGCCGCCAAGTGCAAATATGAGCCGCTAGCCCTTCGCGTACTCTGCTCTTACGATAAGGTTGTCGGGAAAGATGCGCTCGGCAGCGACCGCATTGTCAACTTATCTGACGTGGAAATTGAGGGCACCGCTCCCCGTATTAACGGGTGGGTACTTGTGGCAAAGCTAACCCCGGCAGAGGGCACCGCTGGCAACTTTGTCAAGGCCGTGCCCGGCTTGGAGGGTGATCGTGTTGCAAAAATCCGGGATTCTTTTGTGATTCCGATTTGACTTTCCCGAAAAGTGTGCTAGGCTTGTATTGTTGAGGCAAGCAAACCACTAACACAAGTGAGGCTTTACGATGTGTGAAACCGAAACCAAAATCGACGCCTACGCCGTGGCGTTGGACGAAACCGCGAACTATGTGATTGAGGAAGCGGACCGGCCCTATATCAAAAAGATTATGGGCGTCTACTTACTTGACCGCAACCAGCGCACCCATTGTTGCGAACTGACCCCAAGCTACTGGTTGATGCACCTTTACGATCAGGTGGTATTGACCGAAGCCGGGCAAGCCCTTGACGAATACGCCGTCGATGAGCTTCAGAAGTATGAGTATTGTGGCGGTGAGGACATTTATGTCCACTGTCACAGTATTGACGCTCTTATCGAGCGCAACGAAAAGTGGACGGTTTACCACTACGGCGACCCGGAAGTCGATGAGGATGATGTCGATTATGACGACCAGATAGAAGGGATTCAGGAGTACCTTTGCGGCAACTGCCCTTTCTAAGGGGCCCGCCGTGCAAGAGAAAACCCGTCTACTTCTGGCCGCCGCCCGTGACCACCGAAAACGGCACCCCCGGCAAATCGCGCTCCGCCACTTGGCAGACACGAAAGAAGGGAAGCGTTTACAACGCAGTTACACGAAAGCCCGCAAAGCTATTGCGGACCGCTTGCGGCAAATCCGACAAACCGATGGGCCCCACTTGGCGCGCGTTTGGGCGCGAGCCGCCGGGGACTAACCGAAAGTGAGGTATCAGAATGAGCGAATCACGCGAGATTATCCGCCAACTGTGCGAAACACACGGATACGCCACCGTGCTTGACGACATTCGCGCGGCCCTAGAATGCACCCTTGAACGGCTCCAAGAGGCCGATGATAGGTACGCCGTCAATTGTGAGCGAGCAATAGAGAAGCTTGCGCTAGCGATTCCGCTGGCCGAAATGATCCTTACCGGAAGCTAATCGTGAATGCTCATTGCAAAACCCGACTTTTCTCTCTTATAAGGCGGCGCATTGTCCTACACAAGCCTTACAACGGCTGCACTGAGGGCGTGATTGTAGAACAAATCGGGCCCGCCCGATTCGGTTGCAATCTGCAATTCCCGGATGGCCGGGTCTATATGTCGGGAGTGCCCGGCCAGCCCGTGACCGTCGATTTTCACCGGGCAGAATTCAAGCTTCCGCCGCTCCACCGCAACGGGCGCGCCCCTCTATGGCTGAGTAATGATTACGATGGTTTCGTCTACGCCGATGTGCCCAACTTTAACGATTGGAGAAAACACGATGAGTGAGCCAAAAGAACCGAAGAAAGAGCGCTGGGCATTCTCCCGGCCCGAACTTGACGACCCCGCCGCTTGCAAAAGCTACGACGAGTTAATGGCCTACGTCGATTATGACGACGGCTACGGTCGCACTGATGGCCAGACCATTATCGTCTATCGCAATGGTGAGGTGTCAAATCGCTACGGTGATGGCACGGCAGGGGTACTTCAAGAGTTGGCCAAACTTGCCGATTGTGAGGAAACTCTACTTCACCCAGATGGCGAGATGACCGACGTTTGGCGCGATTGTGAGGTTGATGACGATGGCAACTTCATCCGTTTTCTAGAATAGCACGAAAGCCACTTGACTTCGGCGAATCGTGAGCTAGGCTTGTGTAGAGTCAAAACAACCAAAGTGTGGCAAAGTGAGGTGTAAACATGACAACAGCGTCAACTGAGGGTGAAGCCCTTTTGTGGGTGCGCGTAGGTGACGCCGGGGAGTATACCGAATTCGACTCCCTAGCCGATGCGCTGGAGTATCTGAACGAGTTGCAAGTAGGCAAGGTGGATCACTGGCAACGCTACGGCTTTGACACCCCAAACTACCACGGGCAGGATTACGTTGGCATCTACTGGGGCGGCGCGGATTACAACCCCTGGCGCGATCTTAATGATGAGGAACGAGAAATCGTTGAGGCCGGTCTTGAGGAGTATTACTTATGAGGCGAAAAAGACACCAACATCGGGGCGCAGCGACAGTAGAATTTGCGCTAGTTCTACCGCTTCTCCTGCTTCTCATGCTAGGCTGTATCGAATTCGGCCAGCTTATCAGACTGAAGCAACGTATCACTACAGCAAGCGCTGTTGCAGCGCGCCATGCCGTAACTGATAATACATCAGTCGAAGAGATTCGGTTTGCTGCCAATCTTGCATTCTGGGGACCAAAACAACCAAACAATCCTTACAATTGGGATAACATTAACTATCCGTCGCCAGATGCACTTCGCGTGGAACTTTCCGACTTATCAGTATCTTCGGGTCAACCCGTCAAAGTGTCTCTTACAGTCAATTTTCAAGATGCACTTTGGCCACCTATGCTAGGTAAACTATTGCCGCCAACTGTAACCGCCACAACAGTTATGGCAAAAGAAGGGGTTTGACCGATGAAGTGCAAATTCTGTTATAGGACCATCGGCAACCGGGAGCCCCGCTCTTATGCTTTGATCCGCCGCAAGCCGGGCGGGAAGCCCCGCAAAGTCTACGCTTGCGAATCATGCCAGCCGGCTTTTGACCGTTGGCTTGACAGCCGAGCAACCGATGCCGATGGAAACCCGTTAGAGGCCGATAGCCCGCTATTGCAAGCACTCTTGCGCCTCAATTGGAACTACGGCCGGGGCACCGTTATCGGCTACAACCTGGAAACCGGGCTCGCCGAGCGGCGCATCTTGTGGGGCCAAAGCATGGCCACCGCGATTATCGAAACCCGCCGATTCCGATTCGACGGAAAAACCGTTTTCTTTCTCGGACACCAACAACGCATTCTGTGAGAATTATACCGTGGCTTTCATCTATTGCGCTGATGTGTGGTGTGACGATTGTGGTGAAGCTATCAGGCAACGCTTGACCGAAGAGGGCAAGGCCCCAGCCAACCCTGACAACGAGTGGAGTTACGATAGCGACGATTTTCCCAAACGTGCCGATGATGACGATGAGGCCGACACGCCTCAGCATTGTACAGCCGGTGAAGGTTGTATCAATGCTATCGAGATTAAAGGCGGCAAGGTCGGGCTCCTGTTTGGCGAACTAACCAGCGACGGTATGGCCTACGTTGAGGAAGCTATCGACGACGCCAAACGTGACGGTTCTTCCTGGTGTAGGGAAGTTGTAAACCTATGGTATCGCCACTACTCCGACCGGGGCTACCGATTCAAGATTCATCCGAATTGGATTTGACTTTCCCGAAAAGTGTGCTATGCTTGTATAGTTGAGACACGCAAACCAAAGTGAGGGCGCAATGAGCTACTTTGACGAAAACGTCGACAAGTTTGATCCCTTCACCTTGGCGTATATCGAGTGCGCCTTGTGGAGCACAAACGACGAATCAGACGAATCAGGTGGGAACCCGCTTGACGAAAACTACGGGCCGGAGGATATTGCGGCCGAAACCCTGGAAACCATGCTTGCCGATTGTAAGCGTTTTCAGGAAGAAAACTTCGATGACATTGCTGCCGGTCCTGACGGTCCTGACTATTCTGTCTGGGAACGGGCCGGGCACGACTTTCTTCTGACTCGCAATGGCCACGGGGCCGGCTTTTGGGATGGGGACTGGCCGGAAGAAATCGGAGAGCGCCTTACCGAAGCCTCTAAGGCTTTCGGCGAAGTCTGGTTGTGCGTGGGCGATGATGGGCTGATCTACTAATCGGTCGGTTATGTCGATTCGGTGCTTTACGAGGAGTGAGCCATGAAGTACAAGTATTACGGTGTTCGGGGTCGTATGGGCTACGTCCATGCCGAGTGTTGGCCCGCGTATGAGGCAGCGCACACTCGTTACGATGCGCAAGGCTGGCCTATCTCGCGCCCCTCATTCGATTCGCAACTTGTGACTTTCCGAGGTATCCGGCAACATCGGTGCTTGCACTGCGACCGGCCGCTCCTGGCCAAACCGCCGCAACCCGAGCAACTCAACCCATCGGCAAAATCCCAAACGCAGGGATACTTCGACCTAATCCGCAATTTGTGAGGAAATTTCGGAATTCCGATTTGACTTTCCCGAAAAGTGTGCTATGGTTTATTAGTGGCCGGGAGTGAAAGGGTTTTCGCAACTCCCAAGTGGCACGGGAGGGGAAACCGGCTAAATGAGACTGTGATGCGTTGCCACCGGTAACCTGCAACAGAAAACCCTTCCATCCCTGGCCAGTGAAACACCTAACACAAGTGAGGCTGCAATGAGAAACCTACTCCGGCAAGGCGACACCATGATTGCCGTCGAAAGCGCCCCGGCTGTCGTCGAATTCGACGATATTCTGGGTGCCACTAAAGTTGTCTATGACGAGTGTGTCAGTGACGCCCCCTGGGAGATGTGTGACGGTTTTGAGCACACCGTCGTATCTCCCAGTCGTGTCGATGGTGACGCCAAGAGAATGCGAGGCTATTGCTGGCATAGTGGCGACCGTGAGCGCGTTGTAATCCAACTCCCGGAAGGGGAAGATTACGGCCTGTATAAATGGCACCGTGAGCGCGGGGCGTCAAAGCAAGTGGCCCGCGAAGCCGTGGCCGCCGAGCGCCGCCGGACCCTTGACTTGCTTGTCAAGTGGTATTCGGATGGCTGGCAGTATTGGGGCGTCAAGTGTGACTTTGAGGTGCTTGGCGAAGAGTTTCACGATTCGGTCTGGGGTATCGACGATGAGGATTACGCCGAGCGTGAGGTTGTTTCCGAGATTGCCGATAACGTGGCCGCCGAACTTGAAAAGGCCGGCTTCACTGTGAACAGTCGCCCTGAGCGCGTCTACTCAAGCCGAGCCGACAAGCAAGCCCGGCTCCGTTACAACCTGCAACTCCAGAACTGGAAAGACTGACTTGACTTTTCCGAATCGTGAGCTATGCTTGTATAGTTGAGTCAAGCAAACATCCAACCGAGTGAGGACACAATGAGCGACTACCAAACCAAAGCCGAAGAGGACGCCCGCGACACCGTTAGCGAGTACCGGGAGCAAATCTTGGAAGCGCTGCTTGAGGACGGAAAAGCCAGTGATGATCTTCTGAACGACTACCCGAGCGGGGACGCCTACCACCACGAAAGCCACGTCGATAAGTGGTACAATCTGACCGACGCCGCCGAACTGATTGACCAGCTTTCCGACCATGAGGAAACCGACTCCGGCTTGTGGGAAGGGCAGCAGCCGAAAGATGCAATCGGAACCTGCGCCGCTTTCACCTACGGCAACGCCGTCTACAGCGAATGGCACGACTTGATCGAAAAAATCAACGATGAGGCTGAGACCGTCATTGACGATTATGACGATCAGATCGCCGATGCCGAGAAAGCGATGGAAGAGGCCGAAGAAGAGGCCGAAGAAGAGGATTATGAGTGGCCCTCCGTCGAGGACTGCGAAGAACTTGTCGGCCAACTGAAAGCCGAGAAAGAGGTCGAACTAGGGGCCGTGATCGACAAGGCAATCGCCGGGGAACTGTAAACACCCTTGCCGCCCGCCGCCCGCCCCGTCCCTCACCGGGGCGGGCGGCACTCTGAAACACTAACACAAGAGGCAACACAATGGCACGCAACGATACACCGATTCGCAACTTCGCACAAGCCCGCGCTCTTCTCGACTTGCGACAAAAGCAAGGCCGCGACCGCGCCAAGCTGGGCAACAACGTCTACCTGGAACCGCGCGGCAAGAGTATTGCCGTCAAGTACCATGACACCGACATTGTTACCTATCGTCCGAACGGCACAATCGAACTCCGCTGCAACGGATGGTACACCACAACCACCAAGCAAAACATCAGCGTCTTTTCCCCGTTCTCCGTCTGGCAAGAGAAAGGCGTCTGGTACGTCAACACCGCCGCCGACTTCTCCGCCGTCCGTGGCAAGTATCCAAAGGGAACCTTACCGCCGGGTATTGTCCGATTCGAGGATGGGATGATCCTGGACGCCCCGAAGTGGGCCGACGCCGCATAACCGCTGCGCCCCGCCACCCGCCCCGCCGCCTCACCGGGGCGGGTGGCACTCTGATTGTGAGGCCGAGAACGATCTAATGGAAATTGAGCATCTTACCGTCTATTACGACTCTGCTCTTGGATTCGTGGTAGATGAGGACCGGGATAAACCTTTTGGACGAATCGCCCGGCTTCACCGGCATCTACTTGCGCGACGAAAAGGGCGGATTGTGGCCGGCGCGAACCGTGAGCCGCAAGCCGGCCCGCCGCCACCGCCAAGTCTGCGCGGCTTGGCTTGCCCGGCCGGGGGCGCATGAGGATAAACGGACAATCCGCTAGACGCCGCTTGACTTTCGCCAAGTCTGACGTATGCTTGTATTGTGAGGCAAGCAACTACACCGGAGCACGCAACCAATGACCTACCGAAGATTCACGATCAAGCGAACGAAATACCAGGGGCTAGTCGCCTACGCCGTGGCACCCCCGACCGGCCCCGGCTGGGCCGAACTGGCAGCTAACATCAAAACGGCGAAGAAATGGATCGACGCCCACCTCGCCGAGAAAGCCCAATGAGCCACAATCCAAAAGTCAACGACTTTGTTGCAACCGTGGAAGCCGTCAATGACGGCGAACTGACGCCGGAAGAAATGCACGAGACCTACGCCAATGCGCAAGGCTACCTTGATTGCGACACCCTAAGCCGCTTGGAATACTTTGCCGAGCGGGTGCGAGAAGCTATCGCAATCGCCCACCATGACCACCCGGACAATGCGGACGGAACCCGCAATCCTGGCGAGGGCGGGGCACACTTTGATACCCCGGAAGAAGCCGGGGCCTACGTAACCGAAAGGCTGCGACAAATGAAGGGCGGTAACTGACACCCCTTGCCCGCCACCCGCCCCGCCGCCTCACCGGGGCGGGTGGCACTCTGATTGTGAGGCAGGAAACACCGCCATGTTCGCGCACTACGTTTGCTTTCAATGCCGCAAATCATGGGCCCCGGCCAGCGTGCAAAGCCGTAAGCATTGCCCACTAGGGGAACCCGAAAGCCGACCCTGCCCGGATTGTGGCCAGCCACTAATCGGCTTGGGACTTGCTTTCAAGCCGCCAAAGCGAAGCAACACAATCGCATGGCGCAGACTTGAAATCGCCGCTAAAGCCGGTAGCAAATTTCTGAAGCAACTCTAAGGTGCAACAATGCCAACGCTTGAACGCGCTTTAACTGTCAAGGCTGGAATGGAACGGGGAACCGGGCGGGAATACTCCGTCTACCGTGACATTCTCTACCACTGCTTTCGCGTACTGCCACAAGGCACCCGCCGCGCTTGGCACCACGAGGTTAAGCCGTGAACCCTGTTTCAATCCGCAAAATCCTCGGCAGCATGACGCACCCCAGAATGCGCCGCGCTTGGCGAAACCGATCAAACGTAACCCGCTGGCAATGGGAAGCCTTTGCCCGTCAAGTCTTAGAGGAAAGTGGCCCCGGCTCCGGTATCGACTTGTCGCAATCCGGCGGGGTACTGAAAGGGTGAAACGCTATGCAAATCGAAATCGGCAACTTTCCACTAGAATGTGATGAGGCTTTCGTCAATGACTTGCGGCTGGCAATCTGCGAATACCACGGCCGCCTCTGCAAGCGTATCGGCGAAACCGGCGACATGCAGCAAGACACCGCACTCGCCGCGCGCTTGATTCACGTACAGGAAGTCTACAATCAATTCGACGGGGTGGGGCAATGAGCAAGCCAACATTCTATCAGAGAGATGACCGCCTCTTGATGGCCACCGGCGAAAGCCCAAAAGGCATGGCCGGGGTTGTCGCCATTGTTTGGGAGGGTACCCCCGGCGACTTAACCGAGACCGCCAAGTCGGTTACCGAGTTGCAAACGCTGCGACAAATTGAGCCGGACAGCGTGTCAACTCTCTGGTGGAATGCGTTTGCCGATGCGTCGGGAGTGATCGAAAGACGGGAGCCCGAGCCAAAGCCCGAGCCCAAGCCCGAGCCGGCACGCCCATGCCAGCGACGAAAACAGCCACCGCCGCCACAACCCGAGCTACAGAAAATCGAGGTCCCCGCCGTCAACGTGCTGGTGCTCTACTCAATCTGGGGTTGGGGTTTCGTGATCGCACTGATTCTAGCGGCTGTACTGAGAGCAACCGGAATCCTCACACAATAAGGACAATGCCTATGAAGTGAACAACCTGTTGCAACTGAACAAACGTCATTACCCGCAGAAGCCCGACCGCCCCTTGTTAAAATTCGGTCGGGCTTTCTGTTGCGCGCTGATGACGCGCCGATGGTGGGTCAAATTCAAGCGGGAGGGGAGGGGAGAGTTATCGGGGTCAAATCGGACGGGGCGCTTATGACTTGGCGCTTAGCGCTTGCGCGCTTGCGCGCTTGCGCGCTTGCGCGCTTGTACGCTTGGGACCCGCCGCCGCCCGCCGGGAGCCCCGCCCTGGCCGCCGGACGCCGATCGCCGGGAGCCCCGCCCTGGCCGCCCCTGGCCCGCCCCGGCCGCCGGGAGCCCCGCCCTGGCCGCCGATCGCCGGGAGCCCCGCCCTGGCCGCCCCTGGCCCGCCCCGGCCGCCGGGAGCCCCGCTCTGGCCGCCGATCGCCGGGAGCCCCGCCCTGGCCGCCCCTGGCCCGCCCCCGGCCGCCCCCCGTCACTCCCGCCCCGTCGCCCCCGGCCGCCCCGTCGCCCCCGCCCCGTCGCCCCCGGCCGCCCCCGTCGCTCCCGCCCGTCGCCCCCGGCCGCCCCGTCGCTCCCGCCCGTCGCCCCGTCCGCCGGATACCGCCGGCCGCCGCCGGCCGCCGGCCGCCCGGTTGTAGCGTGTAAACGCGCACACCCGCGCCGCTACTTGGCGACCACCCCCAGCTACTTGACGTTCTCCCCCGGATACTTGACGACCATGGCCGGATACTTGGCGACATTGAGGGCGAGATGACAGCGGACAGAACCAAAGTAGCTCGCGGGTATACCCCACCTTTGGGCGAAAATTCCATTCGCGGTTGACCCCCGAAAATCCCATACACGGTTGTGGCCGGAAGAAAGCCGCGCGGTTGAATGATCCCTCCAAACCCCCTCAAACGGGGAATCGTTACAACCCGGACAACCGGCATAATCCGCAGAATCGGTTGGGCCGGTTGTCGGGGTCGGGCCGGCAGACCGGGCAGACCGGCCGCGCGGCCGGGAGCCGATCGGCCGGACCGCTCGGGAGCCCACGGCCGGGAGCCCCACGGGCCCACGGCCGGGAGCCGATCGGCCGGACCGCTCGGGAGCCCACGGCCGGGAGCCCCACGGGCCCACGGCCGGGAGCCGATCGGCCGGACCGCTCGGGAGCCCACGGCCGGACCGGGCAGACCGGGAGCCCCACGGGCCCACGGGCCCACGGCCGGGAGCCGATCGGGAGCCGATCGGCCGGACCGGGCAGACCGGGAGCCCACGGGCCCACGGGCCCACGGCCGGACCGCTCGGGAGCCGATCGGCCGAACCGGGCAGACCGGGAGCCCCACGGGCCCACGGCCGGGAGCCGATCGGCCGGACCGCTCGGGAGCCCACGGCCGGGAGCGCGGCCGGACCGGGCAGACCGGGAGCCCACGGCCGGGAGCGCGGCCGGGAGCGCGGCCGGACCGGGCAGACCGGGAGCCCCACGGGCCCACGGCCGGGAGCCGATCGGCCGGACCGCTCGGGAGCCCACGGCCGGGAGCGCGGCCGGACCGGGCAGACCGGGAGCCCCACGGGCCCACGGCCGGACCGGGCAGACCGGGAGCCCGACCCCGACAATCAGCACAAGCCGCGCTGCCGTCAAGACTGAGAATGTCGTCATAATCCTACCTTTCTGTGCGCGGCCGGACCGGATCGGCCGGACCGGGAGCCCACGGGCCCACGGCCGGGAGCCGATCGGCCGGACCGCTCGGGAGCCGATCGGCCGGACCGGGCAGACCGGGAGCCCACGGGCCCACGGGCCCACGGCCGGACCGCTCGGGAGCCGATCGGCCGGACCGGGCAGACCGGGAGCCCACGGGCCCACGGGCCCACGGCCGGACCGCTCGGGAGCCGATCGGCCGGACCGGGCAGACCGGGAGCCGATCGGCCGGACCGCTCGGGAGCCCACGCAAACGGCGCAACCGTCAAGCCGCGCGCAACCGGCGGCACCGGCACAATTG
>Ga0307429_1000255_pt1 | contig 36874 bp, 56 predicted proteins | sample SalMarWE160230MG_FD_202151 | JGI IMG/M metagenome (GOLD analysis project Ga0307429, IMG submission 202151) | Salt marsh sediment microbial communities from the Plum Island Ecosystem LTER, Massachusetts, United States - WE1603-230 | ecosystem: Environmental > Aquatic > Marine > Intertidal zone >... | reverse complement strand
GCGAAAAAAGGTAATCGTATCTGGAGACAAGATGCTATTGAGAACTATGAATTTGTTACTAATAATCAATGGACTCCCGGAGAGAGAGCTTTATTAGCAGAAGAAGAGAAACCCTGTTTAACATTTAATCATATCTTACCAATAGTAAATCTTTTATCCGGAATGGAAAGACAAAATAGGGCTGATGTAAAAGCTTTTCCAAGAAAAGGTGGAACGAGAATTATTGCAGATGCCTTTACTTCTTTAGCAAAACATTCCGTAGATTTATGTCATGGTGATACTGAACAATCTATGCAATTCGTAGACGGTATTATATCGGGAAAAGGTTGGCTAAAAATTGATATAAGTTACAAAAAAGACAAAATCAATGGAGACCTTGTTATGACAAGAAGGTCGCCTTTTGATATGTATGGCGATCCTAACGCTGATAAATACAATTTAAACGAATCAGCAAAATACATATTTGAATGTTTCTGGGGAGATAAAGAACAAATTAAACTCATGTATGGTAGTCACGCAAAGGCAATAGAAGACTATAAACCCCAAGACGAAGACATGACTGACGTTAAAGGTAAACTGATTAAAAAATCAGATAAAGAAGATAGAGACCCTTCGGAATATCGTTATCGATTAAAAGAAATATGGTGGAAGAGTTACAAAAAACAGTTGTTCTTGATAGACGGAGCTACTATGGCTTTTAGTCCTGTTCATGATTCCCAAAAAGAAATAGCAAAAATCTTGGTAGAAAAAGAAAAAAGACAAGCTGGAACTCAAAGTAGACGACCAAGATATTCCTTAAAAGAACATATAATCGAAGTTTTGCACATAACTACTATGTTAGGAGACATGATATTGGAGGACATTGAAGATCCTTATCATGGAATGACTTCATTTCCTATACAAAGATTTTGCCCTTATTGGTTTGATGGAGTTACCTTTGGAGTAGTTGAGGGTCTTAAAGACCCACAAAGAGAAATTAACAAAAGAAGCTCCCAAATGCTTCATATCCTTAACCACACAGCTAATACAGGTTGGATTGTTAATGAAAAAGAACAAAATACTATAGATCTTTTAAGTGAAGAGGGTTCAAAACCTGGAGTCTTAGTTATATGGTCAAACCATGAACCAAAGAAAATTGAACCAAATAGATTTCCTGAAGGACTTTTCATTTTAAAACAAGATGATGAAGCAAGTATGAAAAAGATTTCAGGTCTTAACCCGGACATTATGGGTGAGGGAGATAAAAGAACCGATTCGGGAATTGCTATCCTGCGGAGACAACGACAGGGAGCAACAATAAGCGAACCAGTTTATGATAATTTCCGATTAAGTCAACGAATTTTCGGGGAAACTTTAATCGAGATGATTAGACATTCTAATGTTTATTCACCTGCCGAAGTTGCCCAAATAATGCAAGAGGAAAAACAAGAGGTTGATATTGAACAACTCTACAAAGCAATGAAATCATGGTCTACAGGTCATTACGGATTTAAAGTTGAGCAACAGCCGAACATGCCCACAATCAGAATGGCTAACCTTGAAGTCTTAATGAATTTAGCCCAAAGTGGTCTCCCGATTCCAATCGACGTCATTATTGAAAACTCTGATATCCCCAACAAAGAAGAAATCGTTCAGAGGGTGAGAGAGGAAGCCAAACGTGTCGCACAAGAAGAAGCACAACAACCCGCCCGTCAAACAAAGGGGAAGGCTTCGCCCCCTAAAAATCAAAGTCTTGTTGGAAAAGTTTAATTTAATAGAAACACCCTATTCTATTGAAAATTACTCAATGTGTAACTAATTAGGGGAATATTCCCACACTGTAAGGGTATTACAGGATGACTATGCTCTCGTGGGAGAAAGGAGAGAATGAACATGGAAGAAGGTAAAAATCAGGAAGAAAAAATCTATACCGAGAAAGAACACAAGGGAATCATTAGTGATCTGCAAAGTGAAAGAAATCGTTACCAAGAAGCTCAATACAATTTTGATGCAAGCAAAAGAGAAAATGAATCTCTACGGAAAACTATCAAGGATTTAGAAACAAAATCCAACGAAAAGATAGAGCTTGCTTCGGATAAAATTGAATTTGAAGGTAAGGACGAAGACTACGCAACTGTTAAAGATGTCAAAAAAGGATTCAAGAGTCTTGAAAAGGAAGCTACTGCCACATTTAAAAAGGCACAAATAGCAGCGAAAGCTGCTGCTGATCAAGAAATAGCACAACAGAATTATGACGAATCTTTACGGGCAGCAGATATTAAATATTCCAAATTAGCAAGTGTTGGTTTAGATTTCAAAACAGTCTATGAAAAAGCAATCAAACGGATTGGTAGAAGTAAATACGAACAATTGGCAATTTTTCATTCTAAGAATCCTGGCGAAAGGCTCTATAAAATAGGTTGTGAAGACCCTGAAATAAAAATGAAACTTGATTTGGAAGAAAATCAAGAACTCCTTAAATCTATGGAAACTCGCAAGGTAGACAAGGAAATTTTGACGGGTGGTACTAAGGTGAAGAGTGATGAATTCTTCACACCACAAGAAGTCAGTAATATGACTCCGTCAAAAGCTGCCGAAAATATGCCTAAGATTGAAAAGTCAATGGCATACTGGCAGGAACTTAAAAAGAAAAAATAAATAGAAAGGAGTTGAAAGAAAAATGCCACAAGCAGGTATGAGCTTCGGAAATGAAGAGATAAGAGACGCTGTACCAGTAATATTCGCTGCTAAGGTCTTAAAAGAAATCGAAGACAAATTAGTTTTTGGAAAGATTGCTACCAAGGAATACGAAGGCGAAATAAATGAAGTTGGCGATAGAGTTGTAATCAGAGGACTCGGAGAAGTTACTATCAGAAAGTACGATCCTAAAACTGCAAAAACTGTTCCCGAAGATCCTGTACAGTATGAAACCCCTCAAGATTCGGCTATATTCTTGGATGTTGACCAAGCCTACTACTACGGTATAAGTGAAGGCGATATTAAGAAAAAACAATCTGACCTTAACCACATGGCGAATTATGCTGAAAAGGCTGGTTTTGGATTGGATAAGAAGGTTGATACTTATATAGCAAGTCTTTATAACACTGGTGCTATGGGTGCTACACCTTATGTTTTAGATGCCACTGTTGATAGTAAGAGTGCTACAAGTGCAATCGGTGAATTATGGGATGCTTTAGAACTCGTAAATGTTGATAGAAAATTCATAGTTCTCCCATCTTGGCTTGTTTTAAGATTACTATACGCTGGAATCGTTAATGCTGATGACTTAAAGGGTGAATTAAAGAATGGTTTTATCGGACGGGTACTGAACTTTGAAATGTATCAGTCTAACAGATGTGCACAACCTGATACAACTAAATGGCATCATGCCATTATGGCTGGAAGTTACGACGCAATTGCTTTTGTACAGCAACTAATAGAAACTGAACAACTTAGATTACAAGGCGACTTTGCAAGTGCTACCAGAGGTTTGCATGTATGGGGATCAAGGGTTATTAAACCTAAGGAACTTTACTGGGCTGACCTACAAGGTGTTGCAGAAACTAATATATAAAATATAGGGGGAGAAGACTCCCCCTTTGGAATTTTAAAGAAAGGAGGAATAAAGATGCCTTATTTTGTAGATTGTCCCGAAACTGACAATATAGATTGCGAATTAGACGGAATGGTGGAATTAGTAAAATCTGACGATAATATAGTTTGTGTTTCAGTTACAACTACTGAAGCTTTAGTTTTTAGCATTGAAGCTGGTGGTGTTTATACCATTACCAGTGCTGATTTAACTGCTGCCTTCTTTAGTGTTGGAGACCGAATAATTATTAGAGGTTCAGTAGATGCAACCGGGTTAATAGATAATGATGGTTGCTACACCGTTGTTACCAATCCAGAAGGTTCTATCACCGTAGAAGAACCAGTTGTTGCGGCAACAAGTGCGTTGACTGACGCTGCTGGTGGTTTGCGTGTAGATGAATATGCTACATTTATACTTCATCCAACTAAGAGAACTGGACAAATGCTCATTTGGTTAAACGCTGTTGCTGCACTCGCTACTTTTGATGTCAGTGTCAAACCTGGTGGATATTGGGCTGCTAAGACCGAAACGGTTTGTCCCGTGTATCAAGGATCTGGAGTGGGAGATAAGATGTATCTTCTTCAGATAGAAACTGCACCGTACTTACAAACAGAAGAAGAAGATTTAGCGATAGATGGAGATAGTTCTAATGATATTGACAAGAAGGGAACAATACTAGTAAGAGTATTTCCTGGAACTGCTGGAGACCCATTACTCGTTGATGAAATAGAAGTAGCTTATATAATGATAGCCTAAAAAGAGAAGAGAGAAATTAAGAGATGGTGAATTTCTGAGTTCCTTTGACCCCCTTGGGAATGAAGGGATTTACTATCTCTTATATAAGAGTAATTGTCATAGAGAATTACATGCCCTTGAAAGAGAGGTAAACATATGAAATTTTTTAGTAAGAAAAAAGAAACACTTTCTGTAATAAGTAAAACAGGAAAAAAGCGGATTGCCTTATTTGAGAACGGAGAGTTTGAGACTGATGACCTTAAACTAATTGAAAAATTAAAACCACACTTTAAACATGAATCTCTAAAAGTGTCTCCAATAGTATTATCTGGCTTAGCGAAGTTTTTAAAACTAAAAAAAGAAGCAATTTCAAAAGGGGTTTATAAGAAGGGGATGAAGAAGAAAGACATTGAAAAAGTTTTAAACCTAAAATGAGGTGAAAAAAATGAAAAATCAAATAAGATATTTGAAGACTCTACCTGGAGGATATGGATTAATTGATAAAACCCTATATTTTAAACCTGCAAGTGGTGCTGCGATTAGTATTGCTGCTTGTGACAAAGGCATTAGGTTTACTGGAGCTTTAACTGGTGGAGATGTAACCAATAGTTTTATTAATATAGGAGATTACACAACTGCTCTTACAGTTACACCTACTACTGCAAATATGTTTGGAGTTATGCACAATGTTGCTTTAACTGCAAATGTTGCATATTGGTATCAAGCATATTACACAAAAATTACTACATCAGGAACTACTACCAGTACAAGTATAGCAGGACACGCTTTAAGGATACAAGTTGGATCAAGTCTTGAAGCTGTATATGGAATACAATGTCATACTAATATTACTGCGACTAACACTTGTGCTCAGGAAATAGTTTCTATTTCGACTATGGTAGACCTCGCAGCAGGGACTGTAACTACTACTGATAGAGTGGTAGCCTTACAAGCTATAGTTACTGGCTCTGGGACTGCTGGGACTGTAACTGGACTTCTGCACGTTGCCTACTTTGCTAATAGAGGTACTCAAATAGATACTGACGCTATTGTGTTTATACACAATCAAAGTGCAGCAGTTTCAGACGTTGCTATTGAATTTGACCTTGACGGAACAGTTACAAACGTGTTTGAGTTTAATGGAAGTGTATGTAATGGCTGGACAAGTGGAGATTTGACGGGAGCTGACGAATATGGTGCTTTTGACGAATACGCATTAATTCCTGTTACGGTTGAAGGTGTTACGGGAACTTTGTATATAATGGCTGCTCATACATGGAAAGCTGTTACTGTATAATTTAAAATCTTCGAGGGGTGGTATAGATAAACCCCTCAATCCTATGAAAGGGGGATAACAATGAGAAAACTTGAATTAAAACATTACGAAGTTAAAATTAGGAATATTGAAGGAAAACTCGAAACTCATCCTTATGATTTTAGGGATGCAATTATCAATTTGATGTTTCACCCTAATTTAAAATTATCAGGCAAAGCAATTTTAGAAACCAATATTTTAGCTGAAAAGATTATGGAAGCCAATGAAGAAATAATACTTGAAGAAGCAGAATACAACAGAATCAAAAATGCTGTAGATAGTTTTAAGGGTTTCACAAGAACCGAAGTTGAATTAGTTAAAAGAGTTTTAGAGTGTCCTAAAATTGATATTAAAGAAAAATAAGGATGTCTTAATCAAATATTTAGAAGGAAGTGGTTACAGTGCCAGCACGTTTTGAATCTTGTCGTAAAGCAGGGGGAAAAATAAGAACAAAGAAATTATCTGGTGGAAGATATCAACCTGTTTGTTATATAGGCGGACAAGCATTTGAAGGAGAAATCCATAAAAAGAAGGAAAAGAAATGATCGAAAAAGCTGAACTTATCGCTGTAGTAAATAATAATTTAAACAGGGGATACGCTACTGATGGAACAGCGTTAGACGAACAAATCACATCTGTTCTTAAAGACTTGAGTCAACGTGGCAATTTTTTACAAGACGAGTTTAAAAGAGTAACCGTAGTCGATAGAGATTATTATAGTCTACCTACTAACTTTAAAGATTTATTGTTCGTAGGAATGAAAAGTTCTGATGATGTGACCATATACAAACCTTTAGTGTATGAACGTTTCGCAATGTATAAACGAAACATCTATTATGACTCTACTACAGGAACTCCCACACGCTATACATGGATGAGTGGTTATATGTATCCCAGACCAATCCCAGATGCTATTTACAATATGTATATGTGGTATTCATATACTCACCCTGAAACAGTAGGTGAAGATAAAGCCTGTGATAGTATCCTTTTTGAAGATATCTACCGAGAAGCGATTGAAATGGGACTTCTCTACAAGGTTGCCTTGGGACTTAATTTAGATGAGGATGCCCTAAAATTCAAGGCTCTTTATCTTGAACAGGTCGCTATCCGTAAGACTAATTTGAAAGAACCAATCCGAATCGCAGCCTATCGGGATGGTTTTTAGGAGATTTAATGGATAAACAGACCTTAGGAATTTTTAATCCACAGAATGAATTAGTTAAAAATATACCGGTAATACTTCTGAATAAAGTCTTATTGCCTGATTCGGAGAACGTTTTACTTAAAGACGGTAAAGTAATTCGCAGGAAGATGAGAGAAGGGGACTTATTAAATGCCGAAGCAAAGGTTCAAACTCCCGATGGTAATCCCATTATTCATTATCATACATTTATAAAACGTTCAACGGGAACACAATATTTACTTATTTTTACAAAGGCACACATTTACCATTGGAATACTGCTACTGACGCACTTGACTTAAAATTCACTTGTTCAGCCGATTGTGATAATTGGGAAACAGTTAGTTATAACGATAAAATCATAGCAACCAATGGTGTAGATAAGGTTTTAGTTTGGGATACTACTGGTCTTTTTGTGGCACTTGACGATACTACAAATGGTATCGAATATGATACAGGCAAATACTTAACCAAATGCAAACACTTAACCACTTACGAGAATTACTTAATTCTGGGATATACCTATGAAAATAGTAAATGGTATCCCCAAAGAATGCGTTGGAATGATATAGGTGATGAAACAAATTGGTTAACAGGAAGGTCTGCAAGCACAGAAGTGGGGAAGGCTGATTTCATTAAAGGATTTGGTATGTATCGAGGACACTTAATTGTTTTTAAGGAAACAAGTCATTTTAAATACTGGTTAGTTGCTTCTGCTTATACCTTCAATGGAGCATTTATTTCAATGACAGTGGGTTGTAAGTGTAGCGGTTCGATTGTGAATGACAACAAAGGTAGGTTGTATTGGTATGCCTCTGACGGAACGATCAAAGAAATGTCAGTAGGAACTATTTCTCAACCCATCCAAACAGAAATTATAGATAAAATTTATCAAAGTTCAGTTGACCTTATTAAAAGTAAATTTATTGATGAGACAGAAGAAGTATGGTGGAGTATTCCATTTGGTAATACTTTAAATAACAAAATAGTAACTCTCAAAGAAGATGAACGAGGAAATAGGATATGGGGTCAATTAGACCTTGCAATACCAGCATTTGGAAGCTATAGAGAGGCTTAATTAATCAAATTCATGTTGTAATCATAAATTTCATAATAATCTAATTTATATTCACAAGGGAAACTAAAGAAATGGAAGACAACTTCCTCAAAAGTATTTACATTTATCGGATAGTAAGCCTTAATATTCAAATATGTATATTTCCCATTTTCTTTAAATATCGCCATTATGTGTGAGATAAACGTACTCCTGAAATATATACGTATCTGGTAAGTATCGTAACCGTGATAATTAGCAACGAATTGAGCAAACGTAGCGGTATCGTTACAATCACCTTTTTTGGTTTTCCAAAGAACATAAGGATCGGGTGCAGAAAAGATGTGTGGTTCGTATATAAAATTTTCTTTTATATAAGAGCAGATTTTTTCAGGAGTGTCTAAAGTTTTAACTATATTGATAAATTCAATATCATCAGGTAAAACAAAATCATTTAGATTACAAAGAGAACAACCTGATAAGAAAATAATTAATATTAAAAATAAAATGATTTTTTTCATGCTCTTAAGATAGCACAAAACTGATCAAAAGTCAAGAAAAATAATTTAAAAGTCAAGAATGAGAGGAGTTAATTAAATGAGTTGGGTAAATCCGACAGGTTATAATGACCCTGATTCAAAGTGGACTTATGAAACAAATATTTATGATGATAATGTAAATAGTTTTGCCATTGGATTAATGAGTTCTGCTTATTCCTGGGGTTCTTTTATTGAACTTACTCGCGCATCTATATATTGTAGTAAAATCCGATTTAATGCTATGGCTGACCCAGATGTATATTTGATTGATATAGATATCTATTATGATAGTGCTTGGCATAATTTATATCAAGGGTCATACACAGACCATACTTGGATTGAAAAAGAATTAGATTCTATACAAGCTGTTACTTCTGTTAGATTTCGTTTTTATAATGATTATGAAGGTGCATCAAATGCTTGGCTGTATGAAGTTGATTTCTTTGAGTTTGTTCAACCAACCGTTACCACTCAAGCAGTAACAGAGGTAGACCACGAGTCAGGAACTGGTAACGGAAATATTACCAACATTGGTAGTGCAAACCCCACCAAAAGGGGTTTTTGCTGGAATATCACAGGAAACCCAACGGTAGCAGACGATAAAGTAGAAGAAGAAGGCGACTTTGGAACAGGTGCTTTTACTGGGTCAATAACTGGGTTAGACCCAGGGGTAACTTATTATGTCAAGGCGTATGCTTATAATCCGGCAGGTTATGCTTACGGTTCAGAAGTAGACTTTACTACCGATAAAGTAGCTCCCACAGTTACTACTCAAGACCCTACTGATGTTCTCACAACTTCAGTAACAGGAAATGGTAATATAACCGCTACGGGTGGAGAAAATGCTACTGTAAGAGGTTTTAAGTATGGTTTTACCCAAACCGATACCTGGGATGCACACGATAATGGGGATTTCGGTGTAGGAGCTTTTACTAAAGGATTGGTAGGACTCGATGCTAATACTGAATACTGGATACGGGCTTATGCAACCAATTCAATAGGAACTTCTTATGGTACATGGGTACAGTTTCAAACCGCTGCTTCAGGTTCTACCCCAACAGGAACAAAGATAAGCATATGTTCTGATTATTCTGGTTATACTTTTATATTAAACGAATCTTTAACTGATGATGGAAATGCTTATGAATCATATTTTGTGATTAGTACAGACTTAACAGATAAACAAGGACTTCATTTTAAGAAAAGACTTTTGGATTTACATTCATATTTTGAAAATAAAGATAGTGGAACTTGTAAAATTTACGTTAAAAGAGATAACGAAGCTGACTGGCAGTATTGTGGAGAAATTTCTATGGTTGGTGATGAAGATATTATCGTAAAACATCTTCCAAGTGAAAATCAGGATACGAGCGGAGATGTTGATTTCCTTGCGAAACATTATTTAATAAAATTTTTCTTTGAAAATGATTTTAGTTTTATTGGCTTAATTACTGAGTCTGTGCCAATTGGGGTGAGATAATGACCGAACAACTAAAAACATCACCAACTTTAATTTTACCTGACATAGAAGATATAGAAGATGAAAAAATAAAAAGAGTATGTGAAGCATACAATAAAGCTTTGGAAGAGTTTGTGATTGCTGTATATAGTGATGTGTCTTTGTTACGTGAAAGAATCGAGGAAGGAACGTGGACACCAGTTCTACAATTTGGTGGAGCTTCAGTAGGAATAACATACGGTATACAGGCAGGTTTATATACAAAGATAGGTAGGTTGGTAACAATAACTGGAAGAATAGACCTGACATCCAAAGGAACATCAGAAGGGAGTGTATCGATAACTGGATTGCCATTTACTTGTAAAAATGCTAATGGTGCCAATTCCGCTATTGTTTCTAGAATAGCAAATATCTCTTTTGCAAATATTCTTGAGGGATATGTAGGAATAAATAGTATTAGCATTTATTTAAACGAAGTTACAGAAGTTGGCATTGTTACAGATATAGATAATATAGATTTCACAAATACGAGTAGCGTAATATTAAGTGCAATTTATTTTACAGATTAAGGAGTAAAGTGTGGAAAAACCCCCAATGAAATTATTTGAAAAAGATACTTATTATTATAAATTAAAATATTGTTGTGAATATTGTGCATATAATTCAGAATTTTTTTGGGGAGCAGGGGAAAGAAATAATAACAAGAACAAAAATTATTATTGTTTATATTTTCATCCAAAAAGAAAAATTAAAAGAGATTTTAAAGACAGGGTTTGGGAAATGGGTTTTGGTGCTTCATTAAGTGATGAAGCGTTTCCTGAATGGTGTCCATTAGAGGAGGCTAAAGATGGAAAGAATACCTAATGAAATTTATTTTGCTTCTACTTATGAAGATTTTATGGAAATGTGTGAGAAAGTAAAAGAAGTAAAAGATTGTGAATTGACAAAAGAGAAATTATTTAATTATATGTATGCTGGTCTACAAAACAAGAGAACTTTTTCCTTCGTCAGTTACGGAGAAGATGAAAAAATGAATAGTTGTTTTGTGATTTCAATAGGAAAGAACATCATTGATGATTTGGCTTTATATGTCATTTTTGTATGGATAGATGCACACTATCCCAAATTATGGCAAAAGTATATAGAATTTGTAGATAAGGTAGCTAAACAATTCAAAGTTGAAAAAATCATTGGTAGCACGAAAATAAATTCTGAAGCATATATGAAAAGATTAGAGAAATATGGATACAAGAAAACTTATAACATTATAGAAAAGAATGTAAAGGAAGTGAATTAAATGCCTGGAAAAAACGTACAAGACCCAGACCCAGTATTATTAACAACTGAATATTCTGACCAAGCATTAGCGGGTTTAGAAGATTTAGCTTATGGAGAACCACCAACCCTTCCTACTGTAAATCTTCCTGGAATATCAGGACAAGAAAGTCAGTTATTAAGTTGGGGAATGGGTTTAATTGAAAAGATGATGAGTGGTGAAATGCCAGAAGCCTACACTTTAGGAATGGATAAAATCAAAAGTATATTGGGCGGAGAATATGATCCGACAAAAGGTGATTATTATACAGGACTCAAAGAAGAAGCAGAAACCTTTAAAAAAGAAGGAATAAGTGATATTAGACAAGCAGGTCAATTAGGTGGAATGCTTTATTCTGAACCCAGAATTGGAGAAGAAAGTAGATTAATTGGTCAGATAGGAACTGGTTTAACTAAAGAATTAGGTAGGCTATACGAATCGAACATAAACAGAGAAGCAGGTATGATACCACAATTATTAGGTTATTCTCAAGCAAAGACAGGTTTGATGGGACAAGCATTATCGGGAATAGGTTCTCTGTCTCCATTAGCAGGTAAAGGTGGAGATATAGCCAGACAACAAGAATTGCTTAATTGGGATGTTGCTACCAACCAAGCAATGTTCCCTTATCAATATCAAGGTCCAATTATGGAATCTCTTGCTAATTGGGGAACATGGAGTCAGCCAACTACTCATTATGAACCAGGAATTTTGGATTATGCTTTACCAATTGCAGCTATGTTCTTATAGGAAGGTGATTTTATGAAGGTTTTACAATTTCCAAGTCCTTATAGGTCAGGTGAGAGTCCATACGACATATTCAAAGATCGCATGGCAGCTATCACTCAAATAGTACAAGGCATTAAGGGAAGGATTTTAAATAAATATAATAAAGGCGTAATGGACGGAATCATCGGAATGCTTGAAAAAGCACTCAATGAACAACAACAAACCGAAACAATCAATATATTGACCACAGAACCAACAGATATCTACCCCGATGAAAATAAATTAATGGAAACAGCAGGTAAATTGGTAGATACATTTAATATAGCAGGAAATCTATTAGCCAAAAAAGAATCAGTAATGGGCGGTCAACGTTCTATGTTGGGTATACCTCCTACTACGGGAACTCCTACATCAGAAGTGATGCTACCTAAGGGTAGTAAAGAAGAAATCTTAAATGCAGTAATGAATATGCCTGAAGGTCAGATGGATTTCCAACCTATTTTTGATTATATAAAAGAACACAGACCAGGAATGATGGGATCTATGTCTTCCACGGAACAGTGGGTAATGAATCAAGCTATGGGACAAATTGGTGATCCAAAGGAAGAATTGGGTGAAAGTTTAGACTTGGCTAAAAAGTATGCTGATTATTTTGAAGAACCGACAGAAAAAAGACAAGGTAAATATCCCTATACTGAACAGGAAGTTAAAGATTATGAATTATGGAAAACGAGTCAAGAACCACCAGAAACCCAAATAGACTTTGATAAGTTAAATGAATTTATAGAAGCCAATAATATGAAATTGAGTGGAGTGAATGTCAACCCTACCACTGGTAATTTATCTTATAGTTTTGCTGCAAAGGGTACTGATAAGTCTTGGGGAGAATTTATTGGAGAAGCAAATGAATTTATAAAACTTAATCCTGATTATGAAGTAACTTCCACTAATCCTAAAACAGGAAGTGTAACGATAGAAAAGAAAGGAACAGGAACTGATACAAAAGCACCTACTTATTATGTTGCTGAAAATATAGAAAAAGGATTTATGGAAAAAGTAGAAACAGTTCAAGATTTTGGAAATGAATTAAAAAGACTACAAGGACTCGGAATTGATACTAAAACATTTGAAACCACAGAATATTTTGCTGGATTGATGGAAAAGAAATACAAAGAGACAATGGAATACATTAAATATGCCTTCGATAAAGTTAAAGATTGGGATAGTATGACCGAAGAAGAACAGGCAAAAGAAGAATTTACCTATGAGCAATATAGAGAATTATATAAAAAATACTGGGAAAAAGCCAGAAACTACGACCAACAATATTTCAATGTAACTGGTAAGCATTTATTAACGGAGAAATAGATGGATATTTGGAAATTTTTAAAAACTAAAGAAGAAAATTCGGGTAGTCAGTTTGGCGGAAATTGGGGACTTCCTGATTTAATTAAAGATACAAAAGAAAAAGAAACAAAATCTACAACAGAAACCAAAGAAGAACCTGAAGAAAATCCATTAGATGTGTTAAATGAAACAATTGAAAAGAATTACAAAGAGTATCTTAAACTCCAAAAAGACTTATCTGAATTTGACACTACTTTATCTGAAATCCCCGAAGCAATAAAACCAAGCATTATTGCCAACTACAATAAAGGAGTTAATAAATTTAATTCCTTAATTGGTACATTACAAACTGATATTGCTGAAAGAGATAAGATTATATCCATTCAAAAACAAGAATTTAAAAAAGAGAAACTTGTAACCGAACAGAAGATGAGTCCACTTACCCAAAATCTTTTAAGTGGACGAGTTTCTAAAGCAAAAGAAAGTGATATAAAAGATATAGCCGATGCTTTCAAATTGGGTGGAAGTAGAATTATACAACAAAGCAAAGATTATTTTACAAATGCTTTACCTAACATGATTTTTGCACCGATTAAATCGAATCAATTATATGGAGTAAATATAACTGACGAACAGAAAGAAAAAATAAATATTGATAATAAAAAGAAATTAGAAAAATATGATGAAGCATACCTTAGAAGCCAAGAGAATTATTACAAATGGTTAAAAGACAATCCTCAATTACAACCTCGTAAAGAATGGGAAGAGGGAGTTATCGCAAGTGTTAAGAAAGACCCTTGGATTCTAACTGACCCTGCTTATTGGGGGTATGTAGCAGCAGATAGTGCAGCCTTCACGATAGGTGTGATGGGAACTGCTTACGGTGTTACCGCTGCAACAGGTAATCCCTTACTTGGTATGGCAGCAGGTGTCGTTGTAGCAACACCTATGCAGACCCAAGACCTTTATGAAGATTTAATTGATAGTGGTGCAACTCCTGAACAAGCGGGAAGATTATCTGCTCCCGTTGGTGCATTAATTGCTTCTGTCGAAGTTATGGGAGATTTACCCATTCTTGCTTCTATATCTAAACCATTTAAAAAAATGTTATTTGGAAAGGTAAAAAAGACGGTAGCAAATAAAGTAGCTGCTTATTTACTTAAAAATCCTGTTACAACTTTCGCTACAATTGAAGCATCAGAAACATTAGAAGAAATAGCACAGGCTGGACTTCAAGATGCCTGTGTTATGACCGTAGATGAAAATAGAAAATTCTTGGGAAATTTAGCGGAAATTGCAGTCGCAACTCCTATAGCAACTCTTCCTTTTGCATTATTCGGAGTAAGTGCAGATATAAATACACAAAACAAAATTAAAACTCAAGTTAAGGCTAAAGTAGACAAACTAATAAATGACAGAAATCTTAGGGATGCTATAAAGATTCAATTAGAAGAACAGGGCATTATTCCTAAAGAAGTAACCGAAGATTATAAAGCAGAAGAAGAACCTAAAGCAAAACCCAAAGAACTTACTACACCCAAAGAACTCGAAGCTAAACGTGAATGGTTACGTAAAAAAGGAGTTAAAGAAGAATTACTTACTGATGAATTTGTTGAGAAAGCTACGTATGAGAAACTTAAAAAAGCTGATGTTACACAAGAAACCGTCAGTGAAGAAGCTATTAAAAAATTAGAAGCATTGGTTGGTAAAGAAACCACTTCAGAAGAAGTATTAAAGAAAGTTAAAGAGAAGATTGAGCCGAAAGAGGAATTGAAGGTAGAACCTAAAGAACCTACTCAAATTATTGATGAATTATACGTCAAGGGAGATAAAGAATTAGTTAAAATATTTTATCATGATTTTGAGAAAGACGTTACATCTGGACAAATAACAACAGGAGAAAAATTACAAAGTGCAACTTATGAGAAATATGGAAATGAATTATATGTAAATTTAACTTATGCTCTTGGGGAAGATAAATTTGTTCAAGAAATGCAAAAGAAAGGCGAAGTTCCGACTCCGAAAGAAACTCATAAAAAAACATTTGAAAGAGCATTAGAAATATTAAAAAAACCCAAAAAACCTGTTACCCCAACTACCGAGAAAAAAGCGGAAGTTAAGCCTGAAGTTAAACGTGAAGTTAAACGTGAAGAAGAGCCTCCTAAAGTTCCACCTATACCACCCAAAGAAGTAGCTTTAGAAGAAGAGCCAGAATTTTCTAAAGATGTGAAAATTAAAGACGTTTATACAGATTTTTTTGCTCGTTATTCTATGGGTGAAAAAGCTCCATCTAAAAAAGTGAAGTTAGCTGATTCAGTTGATAAAGTTTTTGACCTTATCTTAAAAGGTCAGGAAAAGGCAGCTAAAAAAGCATTTTCAGAAGGTAAAAAAGAAGGAATATTCGCACAAAAAGTTCACTTTGAAGACATTGTAAATAGAGCCAAAGAAAGACAAGCCCAGAAAGATTACGTCAATAAATTAATCAAAGATATAAATAAACTTCCTACTGAAAAGGTCGCTATAGATTATAAAGATAAAATCCAAGATATTAAAGATATGTTTGACCTAAAAAAGAGACAACAAAAGACATTACACGCAAGAGAAGAAACAGCCAAGTTCATTGAAAGAGAAATGGCTAAGGAAAATACAAACCTAAAAATCCCTCAAAAAACTATAGATATAATAAAAAAGACACCTCTAAACGATATGACCATAGCACAATTAGAGACTGTCCATGATGACATCTTACATCTTGCTCATATAGGAAAAACCAAAGGTAAGATGATTAAGATACAAAAGGGGAGAAGGTTGGACGAACTTGTAGGACAACTTACAGATACAATACTTCAAGGCGACCAAATAACTCCGAAACAAAAAGGATACCATACAAAAGTAAAAGGTTTAAAAGATAAATTTAGTTATGCTTGGAATTTATATTTTGTTAATACTAAATTAGACGAAGCTCTTCTTGAAGAAATCGACGGAGGGGAAAAGGGTATAAATTGGGAGGCTATTTATAAGCCAATAAATGCTTCTAACAATCAAGAATTAAAAAGTCATTTCAAAGAAATAGAAGATTTCATGGAGTTCTTAGATACAAATAAAATAGATTTTGTTAAATTTTTAACCGATAAAAAACAATATGGAGATTCAGAATTTACACCCTCCCAAAAAATAGGAGTCTATTTAGCTTCATTAGATGAAGACGCCAGAAGGCACATACAAAGAAAAGATACTTTAGATATTTCAGATAAAGACATAGAGATAGTCACCAATTCCCTAACCAAAGAGGAAAAAGCCTATGCTGATTATTTAACTAAATATCAATTACGGCAGGGTGATGCTGTTGACACAATTTTGGTCAATACTGAAGGGAAACATCTAAATAGGGTGAAAAATCGTTATGCAATACAAGTGTTAGATGATGAACTTAGCAATGATGCAGTTATGGATTTAGAATATAACCCGATGAAAAGAGGAGCATACTTAGAAAAAGGATTTTTAAAAGAAAGAACAAAACATGCTGCGTGTGCAATAAATATAGATTCTGTATCGAATTTCTTGCGTGATTTATCAAAGGTGGAACATTGGAAAGCCTACACTGAAGTCACACGAGACTTAAACAAAATATTATTTGATCCAAAATTCAAAGAAGCAATCAAACAGAAAAAAGGGGATATTGTTTATAATAATCTTATTAAATGGTTTAAAGATGCTGTTGGAGCTAAACAAGGAAAAGCCCTCAGTGATGCAGACAAGGTTATGATGTTTCTTAGAACAAATGCTGCTATTTCAATGCTGGGAATAAATATTATATCCAGTATGAGACAGCTTGTTTCGCTGTACAACGCAATAGCAGAGATAGGTTTGCCCGCAATTTTAAGCGGTATAAAACAGGTTAGTCTCGACCATGCTGTAACCAAACAATTTGTTTGGTCGAAAGACGAACAAATGAAACGAAGACATTATCAGTTTGAACAAGTCTTTAGAGAACAAGTCGGGCAGATTATGGCTGGGAAGAATATAGAGGGTCTATCAAAAAGACAAGCTCAAAATATTAAAAACCAATTAAAAGGAAAGCCTGGACTCAAAAAACAAACAATGTTTTTGATTAGGACATTTGATGAGTTTGCTGTTTTGTCTGTTTGGAAAGGTTCTTATGATTTAGCAATACATCAAGGTAAATCAGAACAAGAAGCTATTGAATATGCGGGAGCTGTAATAAGAAAGACCCAGCCAATGGTAGCAGCGAAAGACCTTCCACAATGGTTTAGAGAAGGTGGGGTCGTTTCATTGTTTAACATGTTCCAAAACCAGATTAACAAAAATTGGAATTATATTAATCATGATATATTTGGTAAATTAAAGGCTGGAAAAATCTCTCCATACACAGCTTCACACCGTTTACTTTGGGGTTGGTTTCTTCCTTCAATATTATTAGGAATGATTTCAAGAGGTAGACCACCTAAAGATTGGAAAGAACTTGTTCAAGATGTAGCAGTTTATTATGCTGGTGGTGCATTTTTTATTGGAGCATTTGCCATTAATGCAATTCGTGGTTATGGAGGATATACTTCTCCAGTATTGGCTTTTGGAAGTGAAATTGTTAAAGCTGCAACTTACAAGACAACAGAATCTAAACTTAAACATAGTATCAGTGCTGCATGTAAGGTAAGTGGTATTCCTTATAATCAACCTTATCGAACCATCGAGGGAGTAGATGATTGGATCAATGGAGAAACAGAAGATGCAAGGCGTTTAATCTGGAGTAAATATGTATTAGAGCAGGGGAAGAAGAAGGTAGTTAAGAAGAAATCCGTAGCCCCAGAAGGTTTTGGTAAGAAAATTATTACTAAACCGAAAGGATTTGGAGGAACTGGAAAGACAACTACTAAAAAACCTAAGGGATTTGGTGATTAATTATATTAGATTTTATTTTTAAATTTTCTTTCTCTTTCTTCGTCAATTATATGAGTAATTAAAAATATAATACCAGCAATGCCACAACCAGCTAAAAATATTATTAATTTGTTTATTATAATAGGTTCTTCTAACATGTTTTTAAACTCCTGAAAAATAATATCATAAAATAGTGGAAAAGTCAAGTTTTGCAATTTTTTAAGAACATAAAGACTACTAATTAAGGCTCTCCCTCTTCCATAAAGAAGAGTGTAAAGATACAGAAGAGTTTTTTGGCGTTCAACCGATAATCACTATTATATCAAATTATTTTTTGATATCAAGTTGTAAAAGGGGTAAAAAGGGCATTTAGGAAAGACTACTAAAATGGTAGTGAATAATGTAAGTGAACTAAAATAAGAGTTTTTATATACTACTAAAATGGTAGTGAATAAGCAAACTGTGAATTCTAAAGGGTTTGTAAAATAAATTTAAAAAAATATAATGTTTCGCAGAGAAACAAAAAATATAAAGGGGGTGATAAAAAAAAGAAAGGAGGAATTTTAAATGGCAGGTTCATTAAGTGATGCATTAGAAATTAAATTATTAGATCACGTATTAAAAACTACACCGTATACAGTACCAACGAATATCTACGTAGCCTTATCTACTGCTGACCCATTAGATACAGGAGCGGGAATAGCCGAACCATCTGATGGTTATGCAAGAGTGGTTATGGATTCTTGGGATGCTGCTGCTTCAAGGGCAACGGAGAACACCAACCAAATAACTTTTGCACAATCTACTGGTGATTGGGGGACTATTACCCATTGGGCTATCTATGACGCTATAACGGGTGGTAACTTCTTAGCTCATGGAGATTTTTCGGCAAGTAAGGCAGCTCCCTTAGGAACTAATTTATACATCGCAGCAGGTGATATTGATGTGGAATTTAGTGCCGGTGGAGTAACTGATAATCTTGCAAATCAATTATTAGACCACGTTTTCAAGACAACCGAGTATACCCCAGAGACTAACTTATACGTAGCATTGTTTACATCAAGTCCAACAGATACAGGTCAAGCAGGAACAGAATGCACAGGTGGTGCTTATGCTCGTGAAGTTTGTAATGGCTGGGATGCTGCTGCTGCTGGTGCGAGTGAAAACACTGCAGCTATCACGTTCACGACCGCAACTGCTTCTTGGGGAACAGTAACACATTTCTTGTTACTAAACCATTTATCAGACGCAGCAGATGCAGCGAATACGTTAATCTGGGGAACAGTAAGTCCCAATAGATTAATCGGTATTGATGATGTAGCTGAATATGCTGCTGGTGCTTTAGATATAACCTTAAACTAAGGAGTAGTAAATGGCTGATTTATTTAGCGATGGCTTTGAAAGTGGAAATTTAACTGCTTGGGATTCAAACGAAAATGATGATGGAGATTTATCAGTAACAGAAGAGGCAAAATTACATGGTGATTATGGATTATCTGTTCTAATAGATGACCAAAGTAACATATATGTAAGGGATGATACTCCAAGTAATGAAACCAGATATAGATTTCGGGTTTATATAGACCCCAACAACATAACAATGGCAAATACTAAACTATTGCTTTTTATGAAGGGATTTAATGCAAGTGCTTCTGGCATACTTTATGTCGAGTTATATAAATCTGGTGATGATTATAAAATAAAAGCTCGTATAAGAGATGATGGTGGAACTTATAATCCTACAAGTGGTTATGTGATTACCGACGAACCCCATTGCATAGAGATAGATTGGATGGCAGCCACAGGCGATGGAAACGACGATGGTTATATCGAACTTTTCATAGATGGGGTTTCAAAAGAAAAATTAGATGGAATTGATAATGATACAAAAAGTGTACATTACATTTGGATAGGTGGTGCTTCTGTAACTACCGATATTGAGGGAACATTTTTTCTTGATGATTTTGCATCTAATGATGATGGTAGTGAAATAGGATTAATTGGTGGTGAAACACAAGCTCTAATTTCTACAGCAGCTATAGCAATATCAACAGTAAGTGCTTTATCAAGGGGAATAACGGAAGTCTTAACCTCTACATCTAATATAGCAACATCTATAACGTCAGCCATAAGTAGAGGCGTTACGGAAGTTCTTACATCAACAACAAACATGGTAAGTTCAATAACAGGTAGTTTAACGAGGGGAGTAAAAGAAACTTTAGCTTCGACATCGGCTATTGTAACATCTATAACAAGCTCACTTTCAAGAGGTGTAACAGAAACACTTACATCAATTTCTAACATAACCACATCTTTTGCGTCAGCATTGAGTAGGGGAATAACGGAAGTCTTAACCTCTACATCTAATATAGCAACTTCTATTGTATCGGTTTTAACGATTGGAGGAATAAAAGCCCTAAATTCTACGGTAAATATTGTTTCGTCTATAACTTCAAAACTTATCGCTATATATAATTGGGTGAAAGTAATAAAAATTACTGCTGATGGAACTATAGTAGAAAAAGAGAAAGATGATTGGACTAAAGTAAGTAAAGAAGAAGGGGATTGGATTAAAGTGGATAAGGAGTGATGTAATGATAGAAATTCTTAAACTTTCTCTTAATTATGGTGTCGCCCTATTTTTTGCTGTGCTATTTTATATGGACTTTCGTAAAAAAATAATGAGTTTAGATAGAACTATAACTAATGATTTATTTCATATAATTGAAAAAGATTTAGAAAATACAATAGCAGTAAAGGATGCAATTAAAGATTTAACAGTAGAAATTAAGAAGATGAATAAATAACTTGATATCAAAAAATAATTGGAATACAATATCATTTATGAAAAAAAATAGTGAATTTAAAAAGGCAGTAGAATTTGTTTTTAAGTGGGAAGGCGGATATTCCAATGACCCGAATGATCCAGGAGGGGAAACTAAATTTGGTATATCAAAACGGTCATATCCTGAACTTGATATTAGTAAATTAACTTTAGAACAGGCAAAGAAAATCTACTACGAAAATTATTGGCTAAAAAGCGGATGTCAAAACATGGAATATCCTCTTAATTTAGTAGTATTTGATACAGCAGTTAATATGGGCAGAAGAAGAGCTGAAAAAATATATGATGAAGCTTTTGGAAGTGGATGGAGAGGATATTTATTATTAAGACTTTATACTTATTCTAGATTTAAATTAGCAAAAATTTACTTTAGAGGATGGTCTAATAGAGTTTTAGATTTATATAAAACAATAGAGGAGGTGAAATAGATGGAGAATATAATATTAATAGTCCTAAAAGCATTGGGAGCCTTAGGTGAAAAAGGAGTTCATTATGTATTGGATAGACTTGAAGCTTTTATAGTTTTAAGTACAACACTTATAGACAATGAAGTATTTTATAGAGTAATTGAACATATTAAGTCTTGGACACCAAAAAACCCTCCAATAGAATAAGCCAAAAAGAAGTAAGGAGAGCAAGAAAGAAATTAGTTCTCATTATAACCTTTGCTTTCATTAAATACAAATTATTAAGAAAAATAATCAAAAGAATGAAGGAAGAAGGGATATTTGAGGATCATAGACTTTACATAAAAGCTTGGTTATCTTATTTAGACCAAAAAGAGTTCGCCGAGAAATTGGAAAAACAAATGCTTAATGAGATTAAGAGATATCTGAAAACAAGAGATAAATTAATTCTCGATTATATTGTCGAAGTTGTATGGAATGAAACGGATACAGAGGCATGGATAATAGTAATAAGTAAAAATTAAATGCACTTGATTGAAAAACGTCAGGTGCATTTTTTTACTTGCTATTAGCAACTATATTTGACTTTTGTCACGATTTGTGTATAATAGGTATAGAAAACAAATTTAGGTGAAGCAAATGGAAGAAATATTTGAAAAACTAAAACAAATTATAAAGAGAACAGATATAACTTGGGAGTGGATTGAAAAAGAAACTGGTATATCCAAAAGAACAATTTACAGATGGATGAAAGGGACTCATAAACCACATCCAGTTTTGTTTTCGGAATTAAAGAAAGTTGTAGACCGTTTACATGATTTGACCTTTAAAGACATAGCTTGCGATTGATTTTTTGAGATTTGGTTTTACTTTACATAAGATATAATATGGGACGTATGTCACTATAATAAAGACAAATTAAGAACAGATTTAAGACCAAGTATCAAAAGATGCTTGGTTTTTTTTATTTCTAATAAAAGGGGGATAGATAAATGTCAGCATTACGATTTATAAGAATCTTGCTTGGATTTGGTGCATTAACTATAGGAACCATTGGATTTATAATAGCTTTTAATATTGAAAATATTAAAGGCATTGCGTTGTTGATACTTTCGGGGATTTTGTTATTCATTATGCTTCACGCTTGGGATATCTACTTAATTCTTTTCTTTGCAAGGTAATTTATGATTATTAAAAGCTATTAAATTTGCCTACAACTACTACTAATTTTTTCATTTTTAGTTTCTCCTTAGGGCGGGTAGCCGATGCCTGCCCACCAAAATCAAAAGAGGTGATTAAGTGATAAATAAAATAGTTCTTTTACCTGATATTCATCATCCACATCAGAACAAAGAGGCTGTTAGTGCTGTCTTCCAATTCATAAAGTGGTTTAAACCTCACGCTATTAACATTATTGGTGATGGTATGAATATGGATGCTGTTGATTATTGGAAAAAGAAACAAGGGAATAATAAACATTTTGAAAACAAAAGACTTCAAGAAGATTATAAAAATTTTGATAAGGATATCCTCACTCCATTAGAAAAGTTAATACCCAGAGATTGCGAAAAGACATATATGGGCGGTAACCATGAAGATTGGATTAATATTGTAACAAATAAAGATCAGACTTTAACAGGTATGGTAGAACCTGAAATATTGCTACATTTAAAAGAAAGAGATTGGGAATGGATACCTTATATAAAAAATAATAGAAGGGGTACTAAGCAATATGGAAAACTTCTCGTTTTTCATGGAGACTACACCAATAAATATCACGCTGCTAAAACTGCTGATACTCATAGTAAGAGTTGTGCTTATGGTCACGTTCATGATATTCAGCTATATACAAAGGTTTTCAGTGATGACCGTAAGAGTTTTCATACTGCCCAAAGCATAGGATGTTTATGTGAACTCACTCCAGAATTTATGAGAGGGAGAATAAATAGATGGGTTAATGCTTTTGGAGTTTTATATGTAAGAGAAGATGGTCTGTATAACTTATATGTCCCCGTAATAATTAAGGGCAAATTTACTTTTGATGGAAAAACATTTGGAGGTAAATCATGAAAAAACAAACCTATAAAAAATACGGAACTTGCTTTAAGTGCGGAAGGTGGCTTTGGGTTGAGTGTCTTGAACAAGTTGAAGAATATTCAGATTCACATTTAGTTCCCGGTGGTTTTCACCACAAGCTTGCTTGTATAACCTGTCGAGCTAAAGCGGATGAAGCTTCCAGGCAGATGTTAGAGGAGAATAAAGATTATGAGGAGGAAACCTACAACGGAGTTCCAGTAAGCGAAATAAAATTTGGCGGGACGGATTGAATGGAGGGAAATGTAAAATATTACGGTCACAAAGATTTTTACAAACTATTGGATAAGATGAAAGAAATTCATTCTAATAAAAACCATGACTATTCAGGAGAAGGCGACCCATTCAGGAATTTTAAGATGAGTGAAAGTATGGGAGTACCCGCCTGGAAGGGCTGTTTGATTAGAATGGGTGATAAATATTCTCGGCTTTGTAGCTTTGCTAAGAAAGAAGAATACAAAGTTAAAAATGAGAACATAGAAGATACTTTATTAGATTTGGCTATATATTCTTTGATAGACATTATTCTATACAGGGAGAAAAATGAATAGCACAGGCTTATTCCTTCCATTGTTAATAGGTTTTTTTGTAGCGGTTACTTTTCTACTCGGTCTTATGGATCGTTGGTTGGAACCCAAATCATCATATAGAAAATGGCTTGAGAAAAGATTGGAAGAATATCCTGATTATATAAATTGGTTAAAGTGTGCGAACGGTGGAAGAGATTATAAATTAGGATTAAAGATTCTCGCCAAGTTAGAAAGAGATAAAAATAATTCATATAAGAAATGGTTAAAGAGAATGAGGAAAATAGGAAAATATTGAGGGGGTTAGAAAAAGTGAAAGAAATAAAAATTATAAATAGATTTACTGACAAAATTATAGTATGTGGAAAATATAAAAGTATTCTTAATTGTGTAGAAGTAAACAAAGCTGACTTACAGGAAGCTAACTTACAGGGAGCTAACTTACAGAGAGCTGACTTACAGGAAGCTAACTTACAAGGAGCTGACTTATGGAGAGCTAACTTACAGGAAGCTAACTTACAAGGAGCTGACTTATGGAGAGCTAACTTACAGGAAGCTAACTTACAAGGAGCTAACTTACAGGGAGATGACTTACAGGAAGCTAACTTACAGGGAGCTAACTTACAGGGAGCTGACTTACAGGAAGCTAACTTACAGGGAGCTAACTTACAGGAAGCTGACTTACAGGGAGCTAACTTACAGGAAGCTGACTTAAAAGGAGCTGACTTATGGGGAGCTAACTTACAAGGAGCTGACTTATGGAGAGCTAACTTACAGGAAGCTAACTTACAGGGAGCTAACTTACAGAGAGCTAACTTACAGAGAGCTGACTTACAGGAAGCTAACTTACAAGGAGCTGACTTACAGAGAGCTGACTTACAGGAAGCTAACTTACAGGAAGCTGACTTACAGGGAGCTAACTTACAGGAAGCTGACTTAAAAGGAGCTGACTTATGGGGAGCTAACTTACAGGAAGCTAACTTACAGAGAGCTGACTTACAGAGAGCTGACTTACAGGAAGCTAACTTACAAGGAGCTGACTTACAGAGAGCTGACTTACAGGAAGCTAACTATAAAAAACCATTACTTTTGTGTGATTTATATTCTTTAAAATTATTACCTAAAAACACTGTATTAACTTTTTGGAAATATCTCAGAAACGGACTATCTCCTTATCAAAATATGGAATATGAAGTTGGCAAAGAATATAAATTTAAAGATTTTAATGAGGATGAAAACAATCAATGTAGTGCAGGCGGAAATGTTGCCACTTTAATGTGGTGCTTAAAAGATGATTTAGATGCAGACGAATTTATAGAAGTAGAATTTAAAGTCAAGGATATAGTTGCAATTCCGTACATAACGGATGGTAAATTTAGGGTAAAGAAATTAAAAGTATTAAGAAAACTCAATAGGAAGGATGCTATTAAATTACTCCAAGATACTATGAAAATAGAAGGGGGTAAATCATGAAAATGGCTTGAGAAAAGATTGGAAGAATATCCTGATTATATAGATTGGCTCAAATGTTCGAACGGTGGAAGAGATTATAAATTAGGGTTGAAGATTCTACAAAAAATTAAGAAAAGAGGTGATAAATTGTGAAAAAGATTTTATTGGCGATACTGTTGGTGTTTATGTTGGCGATTCCTGTTTTGGCAACGGAATATTCTATTCCATCAATGAATGATAAAGAGATAATTACTTGGCTTGAAAAAGTAGGATGTAGAATTAAGATACCTGTAGAAATAATTTGGAGAGATTTAAGTTTTTATAAACTCGAAAAAGGTAAAAAGTTAAGCGATGAAGATATTGAAGACTTAAATGAAGATGAGAAATTATGGTATGAACAAGGTTATCTTGTAAAATATGGAGAATGGATAGGTGATGATAAAGATGAGAAAGACCAAGTAAAACAATGGGCTATATATGGTTCTGGAACTATCATCTTCTCTGGTGAATTACCAGAAGCGTTACAGTCAAAAGTAAAAGAGGTTATAGTTATTAAAAATTCTTACTCATCATATGGTAGTAGTTATTCAGAACCACCCTTACAAATTAAAGAAAAGGGAATGTACGCAGAAACTTTAGTACAAACAAATTATCATGTAATTCAACCTCTTGTAGATTTATTAAGTCTAGGTAGTAAATCAGAACCTATAAATGTATATGAAGAAATAGATATAAAAACAAGTATAGACCCACCTATTGCGGAAATTGTAGAAGGCGCACGACCTATAGCACAAAAATATGTAGTTCTTGTAGATAAAGAAGGTAATTGGTATGACTGGTTAGCAACTACAAATGTAGCAAGTATTCAATTTAACGAAAAACAAAGATATGATATCCAAGCTACTGTTGTAGCGTATGATAAAGGTTTAGATGTTGGAATTTTATCAATTAAAAACGTAGCATTTCAACCATACGCTACATTTAGAGGAACTGAATGTGTTGTGGGAGAAAAAGTGTGGATTGTACATTCACCACTAGCTATGTGTAAAAGTATAGACCGAGGTTATGTAAATCAAACACATCTAGATTTAGGAACTGATTGGGATGGTCTTGGATGGGATGACCAAGTTAAATTAGATATTCCGTCAGCACCAGGAAGTTCTGGAAGTGGTATTTTTGATGAAAATGGATATTTGGTAGCTTTATTTCATGGTGGACTTATCTATCAATTAGGTTGGGGATATAGCTTTATAGAAGGTGGACACTTAGCACATGAAGGGGTAAGTGTAAAAGAATGGTTAAATTGGGCTGGTTTTAGTTATATATTTTTAAATCAAGAAGAACATAAAGACCAGCAAAAAATATTAGATAAGGGCAATATCGAATAATATGGGGGTGTAAGGTTTCGAGTTTATAACGTTTTGTTACATCGTGGATGCCGAAACATATAATCCACACCGAATTAAAAGTGAATGAAAAATCGACTCAAGACTGGTAGCCAGTCAGTTAAACCGAAGAGCCTGTACTTCACCTGAGTCGATAAAAAGGGGGTGAAATAATGCAATTTATTGGAAGCTGGTTAGTAACAACTTTTATTGTCTTTTTGGTAAGATATTTTCCTACTCCGACAGTCGTAGATTTTGATTTTATAATCAAAACTTTTGGTTGGAGTTTATTGTGGACAGTAATTATTAATTTAGTAATAGTAATTGGTGTTTTTATTTTTGGTTATATTGTAACTAAAAATTAAAGGAAAAGCTATGTTAAACAAACAAGAGAAAATTAACAGACAAATGAAAAAAGCAAGAAAAGCCAGAAAGTCACAACTATCTCAAAGAATAAAAGATACTTACGGAAATAAGGAATGGCTTTTTAGTAGGCGATGTATTGATAAATTAAGTTTAGATAAGATAGCTGAAATCTGTAAGGTTGAGTATGACGTAATATGGGAAGCTCTCAAGAAATTGGGCATACCGATCTCGATAATGGTAGGACGTGACGAATGGTGGAATTGGGTAGAAAAATACGAAAAAAAGATTGCCTATAGAAAGTTGTAGCTAATGGCATATACAAAAAAAGAAGATAAGGCAAGATATTCCAAAAAATATCGTAATACAGAAAAGGGGAAAAATACTATTAAAAAAAATATCAAACAATGGAGAGAGAACAATCCAGAAAAGGTAATAAAATATCGAAGAATATCAAGCTTTAGAAAAAAATATAATTTATCTTATGAAGATTTTCTAAAAATGTGGGAAGACCAAAATGGAAGATGTGCTATTTGTGGAATTTTTTTTGATGAATTATCCGATGCTTGCGTAGATCATAATCACAAAACTGGGAAGGTGAGAGGATTGCTTTGTCAAAATTGCAATTCTGCTCTTGGTTTCTTAAAAGATGATCCAGAACTAATGCTAAAAGCAGCAGTATATTTAAGGTTTATAGAAGAGATAGCATAGATATAGAAGATTGTTCTATAGACAAGCCGAGAAAGGGCAAAATTTTAGAGATTTAGGGCATTATAGAAGAATAAATTAAGAAAGAAGGGGGTGTTTTATTTTGAACATTACGACAATAATAAAAAAAGATGTTTCATTACCATATCAAATACAAATTGATAAATTACAAGGTATAGGAAATTGTCCTGCTTCTGCTGTTATGGCAGCATTAAGTGTAGGTAAAAAAATTCCAGTAGGTATGAGAGATAGAGATAAAGCAATTGCATACATATTAGAGACGTATCCAATAGACAGAGAATGGATAAGATTAATCGATATATTAAAAGATAATAAATTCTAAAGGGGGTATTTTATTTTGGAGAAATCAGGAAAAAAAGTAAAAGCACATATACGGTATGTAAATTCAATGGGGAAGAGGTTGCCTGGGGTAACTACGATAATTGGAGTTTTAAACAAACCCTTACTTGTCCCTTGGGCTAACAATCTTGGATTACAAGGAATTAATGTAAGAGATTATGTAAATGATAAAGCCGATATTGGGACTTTGGTTCATGAGATGATGTTTTGTGATTTAAAAGGCACTGAAGTAGATACTTCTTATTATACCGGTCAGCAGATTGATATTGCTGAAAATAGTTTTAAGAAATATCTTAAATGGAAAAAAGAACATACTATCGAACCTATTTTATTAGAAGAAGGTATGGTTAGTGAGAAATTTCAGTTTGGTGGGACAATAGATAACTACTGTAGAATTGATGGCGTTCCTACTTTAATAGATTATAAAACTTGTAAAGCACTCTATTCGGAGCATTTTATTCAGGTTAGTGCTTATCGACAACCATTAAGAGAACACGGATATAAGGTGAAACAATGTGCAATCTTGAGAGTAGGAAGAAGTGAAATGGAAGGATTTGAATATGTTCCAATCCCTGCGAAGAAGTTGGCTTTGTGTTGGAAAATATTTAAGCATTGTCTTGGAATTTATAATCTCAAGAAACAAATAAAATAAATGTTTCTCTGCGAAACAAATGGGGTGAAGCATGTTGACTATAAAAGAAATATATGAAATGGGAAAATTTTTAAATTCAAAAGGGGGCGAAAAATTGAAACCGTATTTTGAAACTAAAGTAGTGAAGGTGAAGAAGCCAGAAGCAAAAAATAAATATATTACTACAGCAAAAATAGATGGAAAATTGTATGGATTTCTTTATTTTAATTATTCAATGGATGATAGAAGATTAGTAATGGAAGAAATCAAAAAAAAACCGAAGAAAAAATGTGAGGGCAACTGGGTCAATGGGGAAAATGTAGATAAGATAAAGTTTCCGTGCTTTTGTAGCTATAAATTAAATGATACAAAATGGATGGGAGAAATAAATAAATCTTGGAGAAATGGATTTGGATTTACATATTATTTATCTAATATAAATCAACAAAGAGCTTGTAGTATGGTAAATGAAAATGCTTCATTAAAAGAATTAATTAAAAACTACGATATCCACATCCTAAAAGGCAAGATAATAATATTTGAGGAGGGGTAAATCATGGATAACGATGAGAGACTTTATGATGAAATAGCTGATTTACAAGACGAGAACAAGATATTAAGAGAAGTGAGAGATGAATTAATGGATGAAAACGAACGATTAAGAAAAGAGCGTAAAACTTTTAAAGAAAAATTAGGGGAGGTGAGTTAATACGAGCCAAAAAGAATGTGTAAAAAGATATTATATTAAAAACAAAGAAAAAATATCAGAATATAAAAAACAATATTATATTAAAAATAAAGAGTATTTTAAAGAGAAAGACAGGGAATGGCGTAAGAATAATCCCGAAAAAATATTAGAAACTCGTAAAAGATATCGTGAAGACAATCGTGAACTGATAAATGAACGTGCAAGACTAAAGTATTATAGAAAGAAACAATATATCAATAAATACAAATTATCTAAAGGTTGTTCGATTTGTGGTTACAATAGATATGCTGAAGTTTTGGAATTTCATCATTCCAACGATGATAAAGAATTTCCTTTAGCAAACGGATGGGGCAAAACATTAGCAAAGATTAAAGAAGAAATGGATAAGTGTGACCTTCTCTGTGCTAATTGTCATAGAGAATTACACGTAAAATTAAGAAAAAAGGAAGTGATTAAATGAAAATAATTGATGTTAAAAAAATGGATGATGGTGTAAGCAATATTACCATAGAAGGTAGAATTACTCGTGTATTAAAACCGCGTGAAAGCCAGTATGGTTGGAGTCAGTTCATTGTTATTGAAGACGATACCGCTAATATGGGAAGTAATATTAACATTGAAAATGAAGAAGCGAAGTATCAGGGTGGAGAATATGTCAAGGTTCAAGGGAAAGTAAGTCGTTATGTAAAAGATGGTAAACCCAATGTATCTCTTAATGGTCATTTGATAGATGAAATTGTAAAGGTGGAAAATGTTTCGCAAGAGAAACAAAATACCCAACCTATTAGCCAACCTGTGAAACTGGAAAAAGATATGGATAAAGTTTGGGAAGATAAAGATATGAGAATGGCTCGTGGATCAGCACTTAAAAACGTAGCAGATTATGTAGTAGCAGGATTAGTGAAATTAGGAGACCGTTTTGACTATGCTCATGAAGATGTTGATTTTATTTACAATGGATTAGAAAAGACAATAGCAAGCGAAGCTATAACAAAAGAGTTCGGTGGCACAGTAGAAGAGAAACCCGAAAATAGTCATGACAATTCTGAGAAAGACCAGAAAATAGCCAGAGCCAGAGAACTTGTCAGAAATCCTCATTTAGCCGAACCAGTAAATAACACGATGGCTACCGTAAAACAGAAGAAACAAATCTATGGTTACATAAATGAAGAAGGCAAGAAAATGGGCGGTATGGTTGATTCTAAATACATCACAAAAAAAGAAGTTGAGAATATAGGTAAAGCAGATAAATTAACCAAAGCTCAGGGTATTAAATATTGGGATTACTGGTATGGAAAAGAAGAAGAATTGGGTGAACGAGACAAGAGAGAGCTTGCAGCCAAAGAAAAAGAAGGGAATCCGTTTGTTACCGAAAGACAACCCATAAAAAAAAGAGACCCAAAAGATGAATCTTCATTAAATAAAGATGTATTAATTGAAAAAATTCAGAGTTTAAGAAAAGAAAATCATCTCGAAGATGATAAGAAATTTATGACGGAATTAGGATGTAATGCAAAGTTTGACCGTTGGAGTGAGAAAGAGTTGATTAAGTTAAAAGAGAAATTGGAGATGTATAAACCGAATTGGATAACAGAGAAATAATGAGATATAACGAAGTCGAATTTGACTTTGAAACATGGGTCTGGTTTGGAATAGATGACGACATACGAGATGCCTGGGATAGAAGATTTGGAGAAGAAAACGTTAGTATTGCATTAATAAATTTAAGAGAATGGCTAAAGACAAAACCTAAATTTCAAGAAGTTATTGATAAGGGTTATGGAGGAAATTGGGTGATATGGATTTGGGATTGTCTTGAAAGAAATGAAGGATGGAGGAAAGAGAGAGAGGAATATGAAAATTAATAAAACGAGAGAAACACTTAGATTATTTAGGGATATTGGATTATTTAATCAGGTAATAATGGAAAAAGCTTTAGAGAAACTAGAACAAGGTTATTTTGGTTGGGATGATCCTGCTAACGAACATCTATTGGTAAATGGATTGATTTGAGCATTTTGGTAAGTCTATGAGTCCAGAGAATCTTGTTGATATAGCACTTTATTGTGTGTTTTTATGGAATTTACGGAAAGGAGTAGATCCAAAATATCAATGGAAAAAGATAATCCTTTTTTAGATGAAGATAAAGAGGAAAAGATATACATCCCGAAACCATACCAAAAAGAGACTCCAACTACAAATCAGAAAACTCGCAATTTAAAAGGTATAAAGATGGTTCAAGATAACTTAAAAAAGGTGAAAGGAAGGAAGGCATATTGAATAAAAAATTATGGGGTGGTAAGCGTTCCAACTGTGGACGGAAGAAAGGAGTATTACCAATTAAAAAAGACCATAGAAGTGAAGAACTTAAAGCAAAGATGAAAAGAAATGCTGAAATCAATGATGAATATTTTGCAAGATATCCACAACCTAAGGGAAGCATTGCAAGACCAAGATTTAGACTTGGAAAATATAAAAATACTTTTTATGAAGGAGGATGGTGATGAAATATCCTAAAATTGAAACACTATTTAAGAGAGATGAAAATTTCAAAATCACCAATGAAATTCGATTGCCAGAGTTTGAGAATATAAAAAGATGGTTAGTTACCGAAAAAATAGATGGGACTAATATAAGAATAATTTATCAGCCAACACATATTCCCATAGATGAATCGAGAATATTATTCAGAGGTAGAACAGATAATGCTCAAATGCCAACTTATTTACTTGAAGTGTTGCAAAAGATGTTTACATTGGAGAAATTTGAGAATGTTTTTCCAGCAGAACGAGTTTTGAATAGGGTTTGCCTCTATGGTGAAGGCTACGGAGCTAAAATGCAAAAAGGTGGAGGAAACTATAACAAGGGCAATTCGTTTAGATTATTCGATGTGTGGATTGATGGTTGGTGGCTCGAATGGGATAGCGTTGAAGAAATTGCCAAACAATTAGAGATAAAGACTGCACCAGTTGCAGGTTTAATGAAAATCGAAGATGTAATTACTTTAGTCAAACCAAGAGACGAAGGATTAAGTGATGCCAGACTTTATTCAAGGGTTGCACTAGACGAGACTAAAAAAGAAATTTTAGCTGAAGGAATAGTGGCAAGAGCTTATCCTATGATGTTATTCCGAAACGGAATACCAATAAAATTTAAGTTAAAGGTAAGTGATTATAAATGAAAAAGATATTAATAATTTTAGTTTGTTTATGTTTGAGTGGGTGTTGGACGACACCTGAGCCAGAGCCGAATGTTATATATCGGGCTTTCTTTGTAGGTGTGGGGAAATATGAAAATGGTTGGACATTACCATCACCAGCAAAAAATACCGAAAGATTAGAAGATTTATTTGTTAATGCTAAATTTGGAGAAGAAGAAATAGAGTTTGAAGTTATTGAAAAATTGACTAACTATGACGCCACGAAAGAAAATATTTTACAGGGTATTCTTGATGTGTTTTATGAAGCAGATGATAATGATGTGTCCTATTTTTATTATATGGGACATGGTGGATTATGGAATGGTATTCCCATTATTACCCCAACTGATTATAAGTCTACATTAGAAACTGCAATTACTGTTCACGAATTAGAGGAACATCTAAATATGATACCCGGAACGAAGGTTGTTTTTCTTGAAACTTGCCACGCAGGAAATTTTATTGATAAGGACATTAAGCTTGAAGCATTCACTGAATTTTCACTTGACCTATTAAATAAAGAAGGTTATCAAGTTTTAGCTTCTTCGGCAGGTAATGAATATACTTGGGATTATGGTAGTGGTTCATATTTTTGCAATTCTTTGATTGCAGGTTGTAAAAATTTACAGGCAGATACTAACGAAGACGAAATAGTGGATATATCAGAATTGTATCAGTATATCAAATTAAATGTTACAAAACAAACAGTTCAAATATATCCAGAAGGGTCAACATTTCCGATAATAGAGTATGAAGGAGGTAAATTATGAATACTAAAGAAGAAGTGAAACAAATGAAAAAGTTGAAGAAGTATAAAGAGATGTGGGAGGAATTAGAGAGTTTTGAAGCCTATGATGCAGTCGAGATACCAAATGAATATTTATCGGTTCAAGGTGGTGCTATGAAATTTATAATGAAATTAATCAAACAAAAATACTTCCCAAAGCCAAAGAAAATAAATTATAAAGATAGATTTAATGAACTTGAAGAAGAGTTTATACAAAGAGAAAGAGAACTCGAAATAGAAATAGAGCATTGGAAATATCTATATCACAATAAGCAATATTGAGGAAGGTAACTAATGTTTGAAAAAGCTAAATGGCATAAAGCAGTAAAGAAGGCAAAGACAAAAAGACGTAAGCTCCGAGACCAGCTTGATAAGCTGTTTTCTAAAATTATCCGAAGTAAGGGCAAATGTGAAAGATGTGGAAAAACAAGTCCTCTTAATACTGCTCATATTTTTTCTCGTAGAAATTTAGCGACAAGATGGGATAAGGACAATGTTCTTTGTTTTTGCGTGGGATGTCACTTCTGGGGACATCAAAATCCTATTCTCTTCACTGAATTTGTTAAAGAGAAGCTTGGCAGTGAGAGATATGAAGATTTAAAAGTAAAAGCAAATAGTACAAAAAAGTGGACAATTCCCGAATTGGAAACGTTAGTTGAGACATTTAAGGAGGAAAATGATAATGGATAAAACATTGTATTTTAACAAAGATAAAGATTATGAGAAACTTTTACAAAGATATTATGATAATAGTTATAGCACATCTTGGTTAAAGGGTTATGTGGCATGTTTATATGGAAGTATGATAATTGATGATGTAAAACGACATAAATTAAATAGTCTCATAGGAGAATTAAGAGAGGACGAGATCCTAAAAGATAGGGAGATAAAGAGTGAATGAAGTCATAGACAAAGAATTCGGAGAAGAAGCTCACAAATATCATCAAGCTGTTCTCCGTGTGACAGTAGAGATTAAAAAGAATTTATGGGATTTAGCCATCGTCCTAAAGCACCTCAGGGATAATAAATTATACACATTCTACAATGATACGTGGGAAGCTTATTTGGCAAGTCTTAATAGTTCTATCTCTCGTTCTTTCGCACACAAGCTCATCACTAATTTCGAAATATGGGTAGAGGAATTGGACGTCTCACCGGATAAACTTCAAAATATTGATACAGAAAAGCTCTACATTGCTGGAAGTATGGCAAATAAAGACAATTACGAAGAAGCTTTAGAACAAGCACGGACTTTGTCAAGGTCAGACCTGAGGCAACTGAAAAGCGGTCATGAATATGAGCCAAGATATAAGATAGTCACATGTCCAAAGTGTGGAGAGGAATTTAAGGTAATGTTGTGAATTATCCAGATGACTTTATCAATCAAATAATATGTGGCGATTGCCTTGAAGTGATGAAGGGGATACCTGATATATATTCTATGGTATTAATTACTGACCCACCGTATGGAATAGGTTATGACCCAAAATGGCTTAGCGATATTCATATCGCTAAGGGAACCAAGCCAAATAAAACAGATAAAAAAGTAATAAATGATAATGGTGAAATTGATTATACATTACTATTTGAATTTAAAAAAAGATGTATCTTTGGTTATCCTTATATACCTGATTATCAAGCTACTGGCTGGATTGTATGGGATAAACAGCCACAAGTAAATGGAAGGGGAATAACAACACCAGTAGAAATAGCAAGCACAACATTAAGAAAAGGTTACGATATTTTTCATTGTATGTGGGCGGGTTATTTAAGGGATTTAACAAAATTAGAGAGAAGGTATAAACATCCCACACAAAAGCCATTAAAATTAATAAAATATATAATCAGAAAATATACTAATAAGAACGATATTATTCTCGACCCTTTTCTCGGTTCAGGCACAACCGCAGTCGCTTGCAAGGAATTGGGGCGTAGATATATCGGCATTGAAATAAGTCCAGAGTATTGTGAGATAGCCAGAAGGCGAATAAAGGCAATACCAAAGCTATTACCATTTAAGGAGTAAATATGGGGCTTCCATCAGGCTTTAAATATTTAAGAAATATGACAATTTATCCCAAAAAAGGTATGAGAAAAGCATACATTGATGATTATGGGGAAGACCTTGAAAAAAAATATGATACAGCAGAGAAGACCCTATATAAACAAAGGATATTCTGCTTAGACTGTGCCGACTTTAAAGCTTGTCAGGGAACGTGTTGGTTGGCTTGTCCTTATAAGGCGATGGTATTAAAGATTACGAAGGAGGAATAATGAAAATAAAAGAAGCAATAGAGATAATATGTATTGGGAGAGAAGAATTACTTTCAATAAAAGGAGCTAATGGAATTGTTAATCTTTTGCGGGAATTAGAGAAGTATAAGGCGATGTGGCAAACATTATTGGAAGATTTAGACTTTATGCCCAATAAAGAAAAATTACTTATGAATTGGGAAGATTTTAACGGTTTAATGATAAAGATTGAGCAAAAATACTTAAAGGAGGAATTATGTTCGTAAATAATGAAGATAGAATAGTTAAAGCATTAGAAACCATCGCTAAATGTATGGTCAAATCAAATGAGATGGCGAAGGAAGCTCTTAAAAAGAGTAACCAGTTATATGGGGCAAATATGGCGATGAAGAAAGAAGATACCTATGGTATAGACTGTACATAAAAGAAAAGGGGAGTTTTACCTCCCCTTTGTTTCTCTGCGAAACATTTAATTAAAATCCACTTATTGAAACACATTCTTTATTTATAAAGGATAACTTTAGTTCGTATTTCCAAGTTGATTTACTTAGTATCAATTCTTTTGTTTTTTCAGTGTAATATAATTCTTCAATTTTTATCGAGTCATCAATACATCTATAAAAACTCTGTAAGTCGTCTATCCTTTTAATAATAAAACTTAATTGTTCCCACCAAAAAAGTATAGACTTTTTAGTATTCATACCTTTCATATCCTTATTTAATTCTTTGTAATTCATCATCTCACCCCCTAAATTTTATCTGGAGTCAAATCTAATTTTTCTTGAATAGCTTTTTCAATGTATTGTTTTATACTCACCGTCGTGTTTGTCTTTAGACTCAACTCTACACTCTTTACTCTGACAAAAGACCATATTTTATAACCTACCCTTACTTGCTTATCTGGTTGATCCATATTAAACCTCCTTCATTTTACAACCATTTGGACACTGCCAAGATATTCTTTTCCAATCAGGATACCAAACTTGACCGCATTTTTTACACTTAAA
>Ga0307429_1000253_pt1 | contig 37238 bp, 19 predicted proteins | sample SalMarWE160230MG_FD_202151 | JGI IMG/M metagenome (GOLD analysis project Ga0307429, IMG submission 202151) | Salt marsh sediment microbial communities from the Plum Island Ecosystem LTER, Massachusetts, United States - WE1603-230 | ecosystem: Environmental > Aquatic > Marine > Intertidal zone >... | reverse complement strand
GGAGGGCCGCGGAGCGGCCTGAAGTGGAGAGATCTGGCTGCGAACGAAAAGCAAGTTCAGTCTGAATCCAGATTTCTCGACTCCGCTTCGCTACGCTCGAAATGACACGAACAAGCGCATTGATTATGCACAATTTGTATAAGGTGTCGTTAGTATGACTATAACTTCTCAAATTGTTGCGGATCACGAATTTGGCTGTTCGTGAGATCCTTGTTACAATGAAGAAGACATACGGTAATCGATGACAACACCACCGGCCACAAGTTGAGTCGCCTGGCGTTCTATTTTGGAACCGAGTGGCACCTGAACGAGCACCGATGCCTGGTCTGGTTCGAGCGTCAAACGATCACCGCTCTTTGCGTTGCGAGCGACGAAATCACCCGCAACCAGATCATACAAGTCAGCAGGCTGCGCAAGATGCAACGTGATAGTTCGGGGCTTTTGGAAGGGGTTGTAGTAAAGATGGGTTGGATATGCCGGCGGACCGAACCAGTCCGTGGCCAGGCAGTCCCAGCGCAGGACACCCGGGACATCGGTCAAATCCACGATCCCTCCGAGGAAACCGACGTGATTGCCCATGTACAGCGAAAGGTTGTAGGCACTATCTCCAAACCACTCTGACCGTTGAACAAAATATTCCTTAGGATCCACTCGTGAGAGACCCGGGATCCACCCAAGCAGGACCGGATCGCCGGTTGCGTAGGGGCGTATGGTACGATCAGGGCCGGGATCCCAGGACTTCAGGCCTTCGTAGAATAGATGGTTTTGCGGATCCCACCTAGCCTTCCACACAGCGTGATCCTGGTGATTTGCGTCCAGCCCTTCGCCCTGGAGCAGCCGTGCCGAGTTAGCTGCATGCAAGGCGTAACGCCCAATCGCTCGCGCATAACGCTGGTCGTAACGAACGACTGGAATCAGCCAGGCCGGTCCCTGCAGCGATCCCATCGTGAACGCGTAGAAGCCATCGTCACCCCAGCGGGCACCGTCCAGACCGTCGCAGGTGATGCCGCCGAATCGCATGCCCCGGGTGATGCGCCACGTATGACGCTTCGGGTCCCCGTCTCCGAACCAGGCCGACAGGATGCGGTCGATATCGACCTGCGGCCCGCCCCGAGCGTTCAGGCGTGCCGCGGCCAGCGGGCCCATGACATGGGTAATTTCATAGCGTCCGGGATTCTCTGCGTACCATCGCAGGGTTGCTCTGGCACAGGCAACCATGTCCTCATCTGAAGTCAATGCAGCGCCCACCAGCAGCATCCAGGCTACAGATGGAGCATGACCCAGTCGATTCATCGGCTCGTTTCGTCCCCCCGGTTTTTCATTCTCGAAATCCCACCCGAGCACATCATAGTCCGGCCGGTCCGGACAGCCTAAGCCACGAGCTATTACGTGGAATGCCCTGGCAGCCGTCACTGCCTGATGCTTTAATTGCACATCCTCCGGATATTGCGCCGCCAGCATCGTTCCCATGACAGCATTCCAGTAACCGTAAATGCCTGAATGAATGATAGGCGAACGATTTCCCACAGAGAGGCGATAAAAACCATGCATAGGATCGTACCAGGCCTTACAACGAGATACATAATCGATGCCGTGGAAGCTTCGGGGATCGAGTCCCGCCAATCTCGCCCCGATTACCGCCGACAGGCACGTCATCGACTCTCCACTGAGTTTCCACCCAACGTACGACTTCATACGGAACGCGGCTTTGTCTGCTTCGATTACCACAACGGGAAAGCCGCCGCCAACTGCATTAGGATCGAGTATGCGCTCGTAGTAGGACCTTGACACGGCACGCCAATCCCGCACTGCTAAAGGCTCCGGCAGATGAGGCATACGCTCCACTGAAGCGATGGTTCTCTGAACTGCGCCCCTGGATGGAACATTGCCGGCCTGAGTGAATGCTACGGCCAATGTCGATACGACGAGGAAGACTGTCGCAGTGAGTATTGATATTTTTTTCGGCATCAACTCACATCCTTTCATCAAAAAGCTTTTACCAGCACGGTTCTTAAGCAAGAGTTGTCATTGCGAATTATACCATCAGGTGGGAATTCCTGCAATAAGGATCAAGGTCGATCCGGGCAAGATCAATATCTGTGGAGACAAAATAAAGTCACGAATTATCGAAGAATTCCTGTGTTTTGCAACTCGTGGAAAGGTTACATAAATGAGAGAGCTATATTATCACTGCTCGACGCGCAATAATCCCGCCTGTTCGTCTGCACTTCTGCGCATCGGCACGACACTAAGTTCGTGACATCTAGATCGCTCAGTGCGGTTTTCATTACTTGCGCTCATTGCTCCATATTTTCCTGATCGTCTCTTCCTGAGAATATCCGATGGGGCAATTCGGACTTCTGGTGTTGGCCCGATAGCTGCCGGATGTATCGTTCGGGCATGATATCATCCGGCTCACGGGCATCTGCAGGTGCCCGTTGGGATCGGTTTGCTTAATCCAGTTGTAGGCATATTCGAGCCATTTGTTTCGGTATTCCTCGTCCTGGAGAGATAGCCATGAAATCTCATCCCAGCCCCACACGAAATGCGAATTGAGATTGGCGACATTGGGGGATCTGCTTCTGCCGTAGTTGTCGAATTCGACGAGGTACGGCAGGCTCTTACACAGCCAGCCGCTCGGTGTGAGCCCACCCTTGCTCTTGTTGAACAGGGCATCGAGATGGTTTACTTCAAGCACTCCCTCATAAGGTCTTTCAGGCACCTCCTTGATGCGCAGCGGAAACGAGTTGAAATCCAGCAGGCTTGCGCCGTCGACGATCATGCCTCCTCTCGGCACATGCGCATCGAGCAGCACCATGTGGCGGCGGGCATGGGTCTTTGCATAAGCGCGTATCCTCGCCAGCAGGCCCGACCATTGCTTCAAGTCCGGGTCGGCCATGCCAATCAGGCGCACCTGCCCCAGGTGAAGGGCCTCACAGCCGAGATTTATGTACGAGCCGGCAAGGTAGTAGAACCATAATTGTGTTTCGAGCCTCGTGACATCGGGCACGCTGCTGCGGCCCCAATGGTTGACCAGCCTGCCGTCCTTGTTGAGCATCGCTTCGTACGAAAACGTCCTGTCCTCGACCGGGAGGTCAAACTCCGCGAACACCCAGGAAGGGATCTTTACGCTGTCCACCCTTCTGCTGATCGTCTCGAACAGGCATCCCTGGAAGATAACGTCCGGGTCAAACGCATGGACCCTGTCGATCAACGCCTTTGCTTCCGCCCAGAAGCCGGGATCGTTCAGGCGGTCTTCTCCGTTCCAGCGGTAGATGGCACGACCGATGAATTTAGCTCCAATGTTCCGGATTAGGCGGATGTCATCTTCCCTGTAGAGATATTCCCGGCCGCCCTCCGGCTTTCCCGTAACCAGGAAATACGCCATGGTGACGGAACGGTCCAGGTAGTTCTCCAGCACCTCCCGCGAGATATTCCCGTCAAAATGATAATCGCGGGCGTGACTCTGGAGCAATGACTCAGTGATGCCTGCAGTAAAGCCGAAACCGTTTCCGGAGGCCGCGCCGGCAGCGCCGAATATGCAAATAATCAAGGATGTCCAGATGGTGAGTTCCGTTAGCGCTGCGAATCGCCAATCCACCGGCTCCGCCGTCAACTGTGTCCATACACTCATGACTCTATCTCCACCGAATCGTGTAACATAATTCTCCATTCTTTCCGAAGGGAACATGGTAACTCTTCATCGAGGGCCAGTCCGGCTCCTTGACTTACCTTTGTTATGAATCGGGTTAAACCCAGCCAGTGTTCCTGGTTATTTCGTACACTTTCCGCCTTCGCCATGCAAGTAAATTCATGCTGGTTTGATACCCCGATTGGGGATGTCTTCTCGTAGTGAAATATGCATTTACCACAATAGCCCGCTTCGATTCGGCGGAATTTTGAGTTAGTTTACTTCTTAAAGTCATCGACCTGCACTGTTACGGGACCGAGCAGGCCGGATTTCAAAAGTGGTAGTTCCATTTCACCAAATTGTTTTGTTGTGAAGGTGTAACGGCCGGCCGGCCATTGCCTGGCCTCCAGTAATCCCGAAGGCCACTGCACGGTTCTAATATTGGCATCCGGTTCCTGCCGATCACCGAGCAAACGGTTCGTCCAGAGATTAGCAACCTCGATTTGAAGGTGATTGTCCTTTGCCCGTACTGAATCGGTAATCTTCACACGCCAGGGTGCGGTCCATATTACGCCGAGGTCTTTTCCGTTAAGGCGCAGCCCGGCCAGATGATGAACCTCGCCCAGGTCAAGGTAGAGGTCGCAGTCTGAGGGCTGAAAATCAGGCAGGTCGAAAGATTTCTCGTAGGTCGCGACGCCGGAGTAATACTTGATGCCGCGGTTGCTGTGCTGGGTCCAGTCAATAAGATTATCGAACACAATTTTTTTCGGGCCGCCTAACTTGGTATCAAAGGAAACATCCCACGGCCCATCCACTCCGGCTATCGGTTTCGGTTCCGTGAAGTTTATCTCCGGCAGGATATTCGCGGGCCGCCCCGCCTGCTTGCGTGAAAAGATAACAAAAAAGCTCTCGTAAGGCTCAAAACGCATTGGAATCGTAGTCCGGCCGCTTTCGTGATAATAGTATTTCGCCAAAGACCGCATTTCACCCGTCACCGGTATCCAGAGTTCGGGCTTCTCGCCGCCGTCCCTGAATGTGCAATCCGCCCGGATTGCCTGGGAGCTTTTATTGGCAACGAAATAAATATCGTGATTTTCTGTGCGGCGATGTGTGTAGCGGACCGGTCCGGTAGCGGTGAAATCTTCCTCCACGCCCATATCGGTAAGCAGTTCGGCGGTAGCCTCATAGCCTGGATATAAACCATTTTCCGACCTCGAAAACGGACCGCCCCAACAAATCCGGCCCTTGCCGTATTTGCGATGCGTTAGCGTTTCAGGTGTGTCCGGCGAACCCCAGAGACGGCTTGCGATTTCCTGCAATTGCCGGTCACATATTGGATAATCCACAAGACTGGGTGACTTAACCGGTGGAGCCCCGACGATCGTAGCGCCGGCGTTAACGAGTTGCTCGATTTTCTGCAGGACGGCCGGGAGCATGGTTTTGCAATCGGGAAGAACGAGCAGGCTATATGTAGTTCCCCCGGGGAATGAAATACGTCCGTTGCGCACCTGCGCCCGCTCTATCAGGATATTCGGCGAACAGCCGTCAAAAGAATAGCCTCGCTTATCGGCTAATATACCTTCGCCTTCTAATGCGCTCGACGGAGGCTGGAAGACATGCGGTGCCCCGCCGGGAGTCAGATAAAGAACATCCGCCACCGTGACCCCTTGTCGCAGCATGTAAGAACAACGGGTGATGTAGCGATGATAATCAGGAACCATAGACCACCACGTCTGTCCTCTGTCCCAATGCACGCCGTAAGGGCCCATAGTCATGCCGGGACGATATTTTTCACCGAGCGGCTTATGGGCAAAAGTATGATAAACAAAACGGTTGATGCCCATACAAAATGCCCAATCTCCCTGGTTTTTCATCGAACCGGGATATTGTTGCCAGTTTTCCTGAGATCCTGCTGTAAAAGCCTCCGCCGCCAGAACAGGACGTCCCATCGTATGCGCAATTGATGCGCCCTCGATGCAGCTATATATAGCATTAAAATAACCCGGGCTCCAGAATTCACACATCGGCACATCGGCAACGGCACCCAGATCCAAATCCGCTGTTGGATTCATATCGTAAGGCTCGATAGACAGCCCCAAGCCATGCTCGCGTCCGAGCCACTTCAAGCGTTGCGCGTGGTTTTCAATAACCAGTTCCTGCCCGGTCAGTCGCAAGTCCCACAAAAAACGTTCGGTCTGTTCGAGGTTTCCAACAACAAGCCCCACGTAGGCCGGATAGAACGGCTGCGGATCATAACCTCGCCGTTTGCGAAACTCCTCGCGAAAATTCTGTGTCCAATTCTGCGCTCCCATTTCCCAGCTATCGATATGGAGCATCGTCCATCCGGCGGCGGTTTTCCTGCGACCGATTTTTTTCAACAATTTGCCAATGTAATTATCGAAATGATCGTCAAAAGCGGTGCCGGAGAATTTGTCACATTCGAACCCATAACCGGGTTGCGGTGCCGGGCGAGTATTCGCTCCATTATTCCGGCTGACAAATCGCATAATCGTCCAATCACCTGCGGGCACTTCCCAATCCAGCATTCCGTCGGATTCGAGCCGGTCGGTCAAATCGACCATTTTGTCCATATTTATACACGCTGATTCAGGTATTGAAGGATGCTCAGCCGGAGCTGGTAAATAAGGCTTCACACCATCTACCGAGGAGAAAGGCGCACGATAATATATAGCCTTCTCATCGGCAAACTCGACTTTCACATCTGCTTTAGGAGTTGGATATGCCAGTACTGCAACATCTGCGAAGTAAGCTTCTCTTTTTTCCTGCAATTCTTTCGTGATGGTTGGAAAATAGGGTTTGCGAGGCTCAGGGACTGGAAGTTTTTCATTGAAGCGGATAGGTCCATGAACCTCGACGGAACCGGCCACTAAATGCTGCATCGACTGTTCCGCCTTGACCCAGGGGCCCCCGCTGCCGGCCCAACCGGGGCCGCTTCCCAAAGTAATCTCAATACCCAGCCTTTCGGCCTGGCGAACTGCATGGGCGAAAAGATTTTGCCACTGCTCGCTCATGAAATCTACAGGACCGCGCGGCACGCCGACATTGACCTCCAGAAAAACCAGATTACCAATACCGGCCTTTTTCATAGCTTCCAGATCGGCCGTCATTTCTTCCCGGTTTAGATTGCCGTCCATGAAATACCAGTATACGCCCGGCCGGGCTGAGTCTGGTGGATTTTTGAATCTTTTGGCAAGACCGTTATGATTAAAACTGTTTTGAGGCTTAACGGAAGCAACTTCTGCCGGCCCGATACGGCTGCTTTCCGATGAATTCGCTAAAGCCGGTTGAGTGACTAACAAGATGCTTATTAAAATAATGCTCAGTCGAATAATAATTCTCATTATGTTCTCCAAAGGGCATTCATACATCTGGCATTTGTGCACTTTCCTCAAACATAATACTCCAACTTCAGAGAAGTGTCAAAACCGGTTGCTACGGACCATCGACAATGCAAGAACCAACGAGGAACCCGAGGCCAACACAACCTGGAGGGCCTTACAGCCCAACGATGCGTTTGAGTCGTTCACTCTCGGCCTCGATTCCGCTGCGTTCGCTGGCGTTCGTGACACTGTATTTCTCGCATAGATCCACGAAGCGTTTGACCAAAGGTTGCATTCGCTCGGCCAGGGCGGAATCAACTTTTGATTTGTCCTTCATGTACCAGATTGGTTCGATGGCAGCCCGGTAAGCGCAGATCGAGGCCTTTTCCACACGAGCGCGGACAGCATCATTTTCAGCCAGGTCCATTGCCTCGGCAAAAGCACCGAGACCCGCCTGGGCGATAGATTCATCAACTGCATAATCTTTCGCCCTGCCAAAACAGTTCGGGTGCAGCCCGCTGGCTAACGCATGCTCGTGAGTCAAATTGATGAATCGGCGTATAGGTTCGGCACTGCGTCCATAGTGTAAATCAAGGAATTCATCTATCAACTTTTGGCCGCTCTTGGTTGGGTCCCATAGCAGATTCGCCATCAAGTAGTTGCGTAAATCGGACAGCTCGGCCCCGAGGGCATTGCCCGCCGCCTGCATGAATATCCCTATCGCATTGTTGGCTACAAAGTACCTGATGTTCGGTTCTATCACCCGCAGATTTGGGCAGGGGAGCAGATAATTGCTGAAGTTCGTATTGTAGTTCCAGATGGAAATATTCTTGCACATTTTGCCCCAGTTGGCCAGATCCTGACAGAACTGTACGTTTTTCTTGCAGTTTGGATCGTTGATAGGATGCAGGACACAGCATTCAATACTGCACAACTGGATTTGAACATTTGGCCTGGGCTTGATTGTCTTGGGCGGCTTGCGTGAATACCAGTAAGACAATGTACCGATCATAACATCCGGATATTCCTTTGCCACCTCATCGGCCACTGCATTGACGAAAGTCAGCAGCGAGCCCATCGGTGTGCCTTCTCGCTCATCAATGGCGGCACATTGGGGACAGCGACAGTACTTGTTATTGTCGTTCTGGCTGACCGATATGTTCTCCATACCCGGATGTTTCTTGAGAGCGTCTAAAATCGTATCGGTAACAATACGGAGGACGTCAGGATTGGTCAGGCATAGTTCCGGCCCTCCGCCTCCCATTTCCAATTTGCGCTCGCCGTCGACCAGGGCGAAATATTCCGGATGTTCCTTTCCGTATTTCTGCGATGGGAGATAATGGAAAAAGCTGTGGTTTATGAGGTTCAGTCCTGTCTTGCCGCCCAGCTTTGGTTCGTTGGCAACGGTATTGACCCGAATGCGCGTGGCGAAAGCGGGATTTCTATTGGTCTCGCCATAATAGCTCCAGCGGAAACGCAGAGGCGGATGATAGAAACGGTCCAAAGGCCCGACGACACGCCAAGTTCCTATTGCGGGCACGTATGTGTGGTCAACGGTGAGGAAGCGCACGCCGAGGTAATCTTCGAGGAATGTATAAACACCGTAAAGTGTTCCCCGTGCTCCCGCCTGTTGCAGGCCTGCTATGGCAATATTATCATCACGCACAATAATACGAAAGTCCTCCTCTTCAAACTCATCTGTGCTAAAACCGACCTTGCTGGCGCGCAAAAGCCGGCTTGAACCAATAAAGATATGGCGCTGTCCGCTGGTTGCGGGGTCCGTCTTCCGGACAATCGGCAGGCGAATACTGCTTGCCTGAGCAAAGTGGCTCTGGAATTCTTCAGCGGCGTAAATCTCACTCGGCGGGGCATCTTCTGCTATTATGATGTCCCAATTGGTGAGGTTGGCCAAGTTCACGCCACGTGGAACGGCGGCAGAAACGGGACAAACCATTAAGGCATACAGTGAAATTATCATCGTCACAACATAGCGACACATAATATTATCTCCTTTCGTTATAATCGTTCGGACCTGTGTAAGCCGGGACACTTTACCTGGCCGGACCATACACCCGGTAGCAGCTTCCTTAGCATAATGTGTCCTGCCGCTATTCGTCAAATCATAATTTTCTCAAGAACAGCAGGTGTTTTCTCCATCCCTGGGCTATTTCAATGCCGCAGAGCGAGGGGCCGAACTCTCTGCTCACAGCGTTGATCAAAAAGATTCAACCATTCACGACAACCGGCTAAGAATCAGGCAAGGCTGAAAAGAAGCCCGAAAAGAGGTCAAGACAAAATCAACGTTTGTATATACCTTGTTTGTCAAATTTGGTAGAGAATGCTCCGATATCTGAGGAACATTCACCGGCCTGCTGCGGCTTCTGTTTGGTACTGAGCTCGTCCGCTTTGTCGCTGAACATCTGTTTGGGGAATTTCAGCCAGGCGTCGTAGCTTATCTGAACAGCTTTTCGGCTTCATGATGTAATAATAATGGACATCGTGACTCTATCTATATCATAGCCTGATCTGCTCAAACGTGGTGTCGAACTTCCACATGTTCCGGGTGCCCACTCCTGAGTTTATAAACTTTACCATACTGTAAGCATGAGTTTCCCCTCTCCCGGATTCTCAAAGGGGCCGGCGGAAGGATCCGCTTCGCTCCGCTTTTTGCCGAAATAATCGGTATCGATTTTCAAGGGCGTACCGTCGGGATTCTCATAGGCCGCGTTTGGTATTTTGGCCCGGCCTAAAAGCGACGTTGTCACCAATGGGTTATCTAAAGCATACAAAGAATCATCAAGCGTAATATGAAGAAACACACTGTCACCTTCTTCGACAACCTTGATCTCCGGATCAAACTCCGCTTTCTCAAGGCAATTCGTTTCCTTAATGCAGGGCCTGGCACCGTTATAGTAAACATTGCCTTCTATCCGCACGGGCAGCGTCGCCTTGTCATATCCGTCCAAACCGCCCGGCTGGATAACCAGGTTGTTGTAGAACCGGTCATCGCCGCCCGGGATGTTCTGCAGCCCTGCAACCTTCGTGCTGTGCGGCGGGTGGAACGGGGTCTCGCGACTTAACTCAGGCCGATGCAAGATGCGACCCGCGAACAAATTGTGCACGTATGCCCCGCCCTGTGACATGTCAAACAGCGCACGGCCTGAAAGAAAGATATTATTGTCGATTAGGAACGGCCCGTGGTTAACCTCCACAAAAAGGTCCTCGCAAGTGTTGTTATCATGCAAAAGGTTCCTGGTCACGCGCGCGCCCTGCGCCATCCAGTCTAACCAGATACCCCGGCACGTGCGGTAGATGTGATTGCGGCTGATCTCCGTGTCAATCGCAGCGTGAATTTTGATGCCGGCCATCTCCGCACCCGTGAACAGTTGCCGGATATGGATATCGTGGATGACGTTGCCCGTGATGGTGCTGAACACCGCGCCCATGCTCCCTACGATGCCCGCCTGCTCGCAATTCGAAATATGGTTGTTCCGTACCACGTGGTGACCGATGTTTTCCTTCGACCAGCCTCGTTCCGTTGCTCGCTCGATGGTTTTGACGTAGCCCTCGGCCGTATCTGCCGACGTGTTGTCCCATTGATCGCCATGTTTGCCGAGCGCGATCCCCACGCACGTCGAATAGCGGATATCGTTATTCTCGATGATCCATCCCTTGCTCCAGTGGGTGCCGATAAGGCCGATCTGCTCGGCGGTGGGCGGCGCCCAGGGCGTTGCCGCGTGCATCAATGTAAAGCCGCGCACGGTGATGAAATTGACGCCCGGCTTGTCCGGGTAGAACACCGTTTGGCGGACGTTGATCTCGACCTCGGCCTCGTTAGGATTAACGTTATCGAACTGCGCCCAGATCGTGGTGTTCGTCTGGCCCACCTGTCCGAACCACAGCGGGGTGTTTCCAATGGGTTTGAGCACATCATCCGGATTGGCTGCTTCAGTGAGCCAGTGGCCATTCAGATAAACTGCCCCCGTGTGGTGTTTGCGTCCCCTGGGATTGAACCAGTCGCCGTGAATCAAGTCACTGTACGGATTGAAATCTCCGAAAAAGCTGTTGGGGATAGCGACCTTCCATGTATCGTTTTGTACCTTTTGCCAGCCCTTGATAACTTCGGAGCCTTTGATGACGACTTTATCGCCGGGTATGGCCTGGTAAATGATGCGCTTCTGATCGGACTGCCCGCCACGCGGCGGATTAATCCGCTCACGATAGGTTCCCTCATGCACTGTTATGAAATCGCCGGGTTGTGCAACCTCCGCCGCCCTGGAAATTGTTTGAAAAGGGGCTTTTGCTGTCCCTTTGTTCGTATCATCACCTTTAACCGAAACATGATACTCCCGCGCTTGTATGGCCACGGATAATAAAAACAGCATGCAAAGTATAAGTGACATCCGTTTGATGTTATTTTGAATAATCATATTTACACCTCTCAATGAATAGTTCATCAATAACCTTAACTGTGCTATTCCTGCTGACTGGAAACGCTCTCTATTCCAGTCGCTTGTACGGTTCGAGGGTTTCGAAAAAATCCGGACCGATTTGGGCAAAAAGACCCATTTCCCTGCGTATACTATCAGCGCCGAGCGGCTTTTGCTACTGTTTCTTAGCCATAAACCACCTACCGCTGCACCGACTTAAAGGAGATTTTGCCGGTATTATTTTGCTTTATCCGGTTAACCGGTCGCTGCCGCGGGCGATTTTTTTCTTTTTCCCGCTCCTTCGGTCAGAGCGTGAGCGGGAAATTGGCTTTGTTTGGCTTTGTTTTCTCCGACGTCGCCGGACGGATTATTTTCGTATTCTCTTTTCAAACAAGACTTTGCGCCAAGCTGAACTACTGATAATTGGCTTTGTTTTTTCAAGTAGCCTTTTTTCTCTGCCGGGCGCCGTGTAGCAGCCTCATCCATTTGGGATGGGGATGGTTCGTACTGCTGCTCGCCATCTTGATACTCAATTCGACGCATTATTTCGCGTTTCTTAAGCTCGTTCATCATTTTTATCATGCTATTCTCGATTCGGCGTTCGTACAGCATCATCCTGTCGAGCACCCTGCAATTGCACCAGTCGCTCGAAGCGACTCGGCCGAGCTGCAAATGGCTAATGACATATCTCGAATCGCCCAGCTTTACCCCCTTAGCATGCCACTTAACCATATTGAGGCTTTTGGCCATCGGATTGTCGATTTGACTTTCTATCATCGAATCAATGGCCTGATTCTGCATGCGTTCGGCCCGTTTTAGCCGCCACGCAAGGCTGACAAACCGATCAGCTAACATGGTTTCCACCGCCCCGACGGGGTAAAGCTCAGCGAGGAATTGGTCGTGGTAAGCTTCATATTCAGCCGGATCTTCGCCTTTAATCACCGCTTCAGCGGCAAAAAGCCCGTGCTTAACCGCATTCTGCGAGACTGTTGCCTTGCCCTCATCCGTCTGCGGCCCGGTCGATTTTTGTGCGTTTTGTCGATTAGCTTTGGTTTGTGCTTTAGTAGCCATAGTATTCTCCCTTTCGAAATTGATTATTGTTATAACGAACCAGTAAATTGTGTTATACGTTAATCTTACATTAATGTTAGTTGTCCGTCAAGTGAAAAATGGAAATATTTTAAAATATATTTAACCGCGTATTTTAATTCGTCTTGGGCATTGCGTAACGAATGTGTGCAACATTGTCATGTCAAGCCCGTTCGACTGCGCTCAGGGCATGCTCTGTCGATACATCCAAATTATATCTAAAACTTGCTTTTCGTTCGTAGCCAGATCTCTCCACTCGGCTCCGCCTCGGTCGAGATGACAAAATGTTCGGCTCCGCCTCGGTCGAGATGACAAAGTGTTCGGCTCCGCCTCGTCGGGTTGACGGATGGTTTCGTAGAGCGCCTTGTGGCTGTGTGGCAGCCACTGAATGAGTGAAGCGAATGAAGTGGATGGGGAGGATATGTATTGCTGGATTAGTAACATTGATAAGTCAGCAAGAATTCAAAAAACTCTGCCGTTGTTATAAAACGATTGAAGACCATCCACTTCGCTCATTGTGTTCGCTCAGTGGCTGCCACCCGTCCGTCGGAATTGGAGCCGCAAGAGGGGTCAGGGTTGAATGGCACTTCCATAAGCCTGACCCCTTTGGCTTCCCCTGTGTTACTTGCTCGGTGATATGGTATGAACTGTGACCGACCAGTCTGAGCGAGCTGTGGCTTTGAAGATTTGGCCATTCTCTGCTTTTAGGTCTTGAAGCTCAATCTCTTTATAATCGCAGCAGGTATCCACAGCAATCCCCTTAACTGCCCCTCGCAGTTCGCTGAGGTTCATTTTAAATGATATGGTATTTTCCTTATAGAAAATAAGCTGCTTGCCGGGGATCTTGAGGCATACACCATCCGTCAGGCTGTTATCGCGTACCAATTCTTTTTGGAACCGGTTCTTCCAAAATCGTGACCAGGTAAGGATCTGGTTCTTATTAGGATAGGGATGCGACATTCCATCCGGACGTGGATTCAAAAGGTTGCCCCAGATGTTTGCCGCTCCGCCGGCCATTGTCGAATGCCACAGCCCACGGCGGGTCATATCGAAATCATAATCCTTCTCCGGATAAACGTTTGTACGGACCCGGAAGCGGTCCTCCAGAAATGCCGGCTTATCAGGATATTGCTCTATGGCTTTGACATATATATCGTAATCGGGGCGATGCTGCTGATAAGAAGAATAATCTAAACCGTTATATATCTGGGTCAGGTCGGGTGCCCGCCCGCCAAGGAAATGAAACCAGCCAAGGTGGCTGTGCATGTATTCATGCCAGGTGCTCAATTCGCTTTGGCTGACCCATTCCTGCAGGTCAAAACCGTAGCTCATCGACCAGCCGGGCAGCGGCCCGAGTCGGGCGCAGATATAACGCTGCAGCCTGCGGTCTACTTCGCCGTTTATACCCCATTTTTTCGGCGTCATTCTTCGTTGTTCATCTCCCCATGCCCAGATGTGCACGACACCGCCGGCCGCATGAACCTTGCGTATCAATAATTCAAGCGCCTCGAATGTTCGTGGATCGGGATTCGGAGAGGCCGATGAGATTTCATTGTAATTGACCTTGTCAAAGTCGAACCAGCGGCAGAGAACAGCGATGTGAAAACCGTTGAATCCATGCTCGACGAATAAGTTGCTGATATCGGCATCGATGCGGTCGGGATTCCGATAGAACGTTGGCGGGTCACAGTACATTACGTATTGCGGCACAAAAGCCTCATCAATTCCGAGCCTTCCCCACTTGCTGCCATAATTCGTCATGAAACCGGCAATGCCGGGATTGGGATGGACCTCGATCTTTCCTTTCAAGCCGTTCAACTCAGGATCGGCGCTTTCGGTGGTAAAGCTCCACGGGCCTGTATGTGTCCCTGTGAAGCGTAATTTCCAGGTGTTACTACCATCGTAGAAAAGCTCTGTCCGGATCGTCTGACCGGTAGGGGTATGAGTGAAGGCGGCTTTTGCCTGTAGGTCAAACGGATTGCCGGAGTAACCTGGATTTTGGAATGTCCACGTCACCGGCTCCCAGAGCTTAGATGCTCTTATCGGCGAAGCCAAAACGGGCGTAAACAATATATAAAGAATAACGAGCCAGAAAAAAAGCCATTTAGGGTTTAGTGTGAAAGGTTGTTGCTGAGAACTGTTTACGTTGTGCATAAATGTTCCTTTCTGTAGCCCTGTTCTAATTATTATTTTAACAGGCACGCACCTGCTCTGTATATAACATCGAACAATTAAAACTTGCGCATTGTAACATCTTGTTTTGATGTCCCTACTGGCACTGTACCCAGTGTATCAATCTTTTTGTTGGGCTTGCCGTTCCGAATCATCACTGAAAGTGCCGCTTTCTGCGAGTACACTAACTTCTTTTTTATACCACCTGAAAACAATTAATCCTCCGATAACAGCCAACAGGCAACAAATTCCCGCCTTGCCAAATTTCAACAGTATCGAATAGCCGATCGCCAGCGAGATGCCGTAACAGAGCATAATACCGCCGGTGACATCGAATATTGTAGACAGAGACAAAGCCTTGCCGGGCAGTTCCCGGATGTCACTGCTGAGAACGCCCCAGAAACCGCCCGGCCGGACCTTGCGATAGAACTCTTCGAGTTTTTCTTTCGACACGGCAGGCGTGAGGAACGTCACGACTATGCTGATTGGCACAACGATGCCTGTCAGGACAGCTATCTTGATTTCAAAGGGCATATCAGGCCAGGGGTATCCGAATACTACAATGCTTGCGGGAACGAACGGATTGGCAAAACCAAGCAGAAGGCCGAGAGCAATTGCTGTGATCTCCGTATAAGCATTTATCCGCCACCAGAACCAGCGGGCAACACTGATCATGCCGCCTCCAACCATAATAAAAGCGAAAAATTCCCACACCGCAGAAACCGTAAGTTTTTGCCATGCAATATACACAGTGATGCCGACACCCCCGGCCATCATAAGGACAACAACTATCTTTGTCACGATCATATAATGCCGCTGCGTAGCATCTTTCTTTATAAAACGCTGGTACACGTCCGTCATCATGTAAGATGCTCCCCAGTTGAGATGCGTATCGATCGTTGACATGAAAGCGGCGAGAAATGCTGTAACGAGCAGGCCTCTAAGGCCGAGTCCCAGGAATTCTTTCATTACCAGGGGATATGCGTGCGTGTCATTATAAGGTTCGGTGAGCGTCGGGAAAAGCACGATAGAAACAAGTGCTACAACCACCCATATCCACGGCCGGCAGCACTGAAAGATCGCGTAGAATATCGTCGCCAGAACCGCATGGCGTTCATTCCTGCAGGCACTCATACGCTGCATATTATAGCCGCTGGCATCGATCCACCATAGTATGAAAAAGTATATCAGCAATTTTACCAGGTCGAGATCGAAACTTTTGAAATCGGGAAAAATCGAAAGCGTCCTCGGCCCGTAACCTTCGGTGGCGGAGATCGTATCCAATACGTGGCCAAGTCCTCCGACCTTTACTGTCGCGATCACGGCAAGAGCTATCATGCTGAAAGTCGCGATAAAGAACTGTATAAAGTCGGTTACGACAACGCCATAGAAACCGGAAAAAGTCGCATAGACCAGCGCCACAAGCATACAGGCCCCGATAGCCCACCACTTGGGTATATCCGTCATCGTCGTAATAATACTGCTCATAGCGAATGTCACCCAGCCGACAGTGAGCAGGTTTTGTACGATGCCGGCGAAAAACGCCCTGAATCCGCGCAGAAACGCCGCGGACTTGCCTTCATAGCGTAACTCGTAGAACTGGGCATCGGTAATAATCGCCGCTCGCCGCCAGAGCCTTGAGAAGAGAAATATCCCGACGATAAGCGCCAGCACGGAGACAAACACCCACCAGATTCGTTGAAGTCCGTCTATGCGTGTTATTTCTGTCACTACCAGCGGCGTATCCGATGCGAAACTGGTAGCGACCATCGAGACGGCAATCATCCACCACGGAAATGACCTGCCGCCGAGGAAATAATTCTCGGAACTTTGCGAGGCCCGTTTGGAAAAGTAGATCCCCGTGCCAAGGGCAAAAAGCAAGTAGGCAATTATAATCGCATAGTCAAGTAATTCTAAATGTCCCATCCCTGAGTACCATCCAATCTTGTCTTTACCGAAAACTCCGTCGCCCTTGTATTTACAAGGGCTTACGCACAATTGCCGATTCTCATTAAACCACCCGAAATAATACCATAATGAACAAGAGCCGGCCAAGATGAATTTTCGGATGTGCGTCAGTTCGTAGTCGATACGTACATTGAGACGATTGGGCCAATCGACCGTAGAAGAATACGATCCAGCGACGAACACGTGGAGAAAAAGAACCGAATGCCAACAACAAAGCAAGATTTCGGGACTTGTAAATGTCGCAGGTTCTGGTATCCTGTGCATATCATAGCTTTGAGATTCTATAGAGGACAAAAATGTAGAGGTGGAAACATGAAGACAAATGTCACGATACTGGTCCTGAGCGTCCTGCTGGTGCATTTCCTTAGCAGCGCATGTTCGGCCCAGAAACGTCCGGGGAATCTGAAACTGCAAACACAACAGGCCCTTCCAGCCAAAGGGGGCATGTTGATCGGAGTAGACTACTATCCCGAGCACTGGCCCAGAGAAAGGTGGGAAACTGATATCGGGCTCATGAAGAAAGCGGGATTTAACACGGTCCGCCTTGCGGAATTCTCCTGGATAAAGATGGAGCCCGCGGAGGGCCGGTTTGAGTTCGGCTGGCTGGATGATGCTGTGACACTACTTGCCCGGTACGATATGAACATCATCCTTTGCACGCCAACAGCAGTCATGCCCGCCTGGGTGGCGAGGAAATAACCGGAGACACTGCGGCAGAAGCCCGATGGGACGCGTATAGTCTGGGGCGGCAGAAAACACAACTGCTTTTCAAGCGGCACGTATCGGCTTCTTTCAGAACGAATCACACGCGCTATGGCCGAACACTTTGCCGCGACACCCAACGTTATCGGGTGGCAGACGGATAATGAATTCGGGGGCGGAGAATGTTATTGTCAGAGCTGTCTTGCCGAGTTTCAGGATTGGTTGAGAAATAAATATGGCACACTGGATGCATTAAATCGTGCGTGGGGCAATCATTTCTGGGGATTGAATTTTACAGCGTGGGGAGAAATCACATTCCCTGACAATCGCACCGATGAGACCTGGGCTATGGGCAATCCCAGCGCGTGTCTGGACTTCAAGAGGTTTACATCCTGGCTGCGCGACCGTTTCCAGGCCGACCAGGTTCGTATCCTCCGCCGCATCTGTCCGGATGACTTCGTGACGCACAATTTCATGGGTCTGTACAGCGATCTGGATTACTATGACCTGGCCCGTGATCTCGATTTCGTTACGTGGGACAATTATCCGATCTGGTCCGGCAAGCCAGACATTCCGTACGGTGCTTCGTTGGCTGCTGATGTCATGCGTGGCCTCAAGGGCAAGAACTTCATGATTATGGAACAGACTGCCGGTCCCTGCGGATGGGGAGCATTTGGGCGTAATCCCTGGCCGGGTGAGATTCGCAAGATAGCGTACCAGCAGCTCGCTCATGGTTCCGACGGACAGATTTGGTTCCGCTGGCGCACCTGCACAGTGGGACGCGAGCAGTATTGGCATGGTCTGCTCGGTCATGACGGAAAACCTCTCAGACGCTACGATGAGGCGGCGCAAACCGCGAAAGAATTCCGTAAACTCGAAGATTATCTGAGGGGGACAACCATTGAGTCGGATGTGGCAATTCTCTATGACTACGACAATCTCTGGTCTCTCAATTTCCAGCCCGGGTACGCGGGTAATAGTCTCCAGGCTGCCATTCTGCGGTATTACAATGCTCTATATCGAGCAGGCGTGAATGTAGATATTGTGAACCGAAGCGCGAACCTTGCCAAATACAAACTTGTTTTGGCACCGGATTTTTCCCTGATGCCCGACGAGACAGCCGACATGCTGAGTCAATACGTTAAGAAAGGCGGGGTTTTGCTGGCTGACTGCAGGACCGGTGTCAAAGACTGTAACAATCTTTGTCATGAAAGGACGCTTCCAGGTTTGCTATCACCGGTGTTGGGAATCCGTATCGAGGAATACAGTGCTTTAGGCGCGGATACCTGGTACACGGTCAAAGGAACTGCAGATTTGGAGGGAACGTACACGTCAATCCAATATGTGGATTGGGTGACACCTGATGGTGCCGAATCCGTAGCCGGCTATGCCGATCAGTGGCACATGAAGCCGTTTTCGGCTGTGACGCGGAACACCTATGGCAAAGGCAAGGGTTGGTATGTCGGTACGGTCATAAAAGAGGAATCCTTCTACGATAGCCTGATCGCCGAACTGCTCGAAGATGCCGGTATTCGGCCGCTGGTGGATCCTCCGAATGGAGTCGAAGTTTCGATTCGGCAGGGGCATGGCAGGAAACTACTCTTCCTAATGAACCATACCGAGCAGCCAAAGATTGTGGATGTCCCGGAAGGCAGGATCGAACTGCTCAGCAATGCCGGGACAAAGACAACGTTGAGATTAGACAGGTTCGACGTGGCGGTTGTTCTTCTGGAGCAGTAGTGTCCATGATAGCACAAGGCCTGGAATTTCTTCACGCCGGAATCGCTGCTGACTCCGGATGGACGCCGTGTTATGTTGGCCTGGTGCAGGCTTCAGGGTGCCCGGAGTGCTGTCCGGTCACTGCCGCTATCGCAGGAAGACAACAATCAAATTGTCTATCAGATGCACGAGAGGAATTGTCATCATGAGAAAGTACCGTGTTTTTATAGATCGCGCTTAGGAACACCCGGACAGGCGCCTGGCCAGCTCAGCTACCTCCCCAAGTTCTTTAGTGTTAAGCAGTTTATACGATTTCAGATTAGTAACTGTGCTTGCTTGGGTCATCTCGAGCAAAGCGCAGCGGAGTCGAGAGATCTGGTTACTATACATGGATTGGTTTCGAATACCAGATTTCTCCGCTTCCGGCCACTTCGTGGCCGTTCGGTCGAAATGACAAAAGTGCACAATCTGCTCTGGGTATTGCTCTGGTCTTCGCGGTGACTGATCCAATTCGCTCATTTGTATGGGCTGGTGGGACTGGTTCGAAAAGCACTCAATACAAAACTATTGTATGCCGGCACATGACAGAATATTGTGACACTCTTCAATCGGAGGAAAAGTGAACACCGGCATAAAAAGCATATCTGAATGAGAGAGTTATATTACGCCTGCTCGACGACGAATTTTCGAAGAATTCTGACGTTTTGTAACTCGTGGGAAAAGTGCCTGTTATCCCGCTATTCTTGTTGCCGATGCAGTAGATGTTCTTCGTTCCGACGAGGAAAAGTCTGCCGTTTGCCACCGCAGGTGACGGGTGACTGCCATCGCCAAGGTCATTGACAGCGAGGATGCGGAACTCAGGCCCCGCCTGAACGACATAGCTCTTGCCGGCGTTTGCGAAGAACAGGCGCCCCTTTGGGTCCGCAATCGGACTGGCCCAGGTGGTTGATATGTCTCGGAGATGCTCGGAATAAATCTCCTTGCCTGTAGCCATTTCCCAACACTGGAGGATGCCGGGAGTTCGCAGGCGATACAGGTGTTCGCCTACAACGATGGGCGAACTCAGTGCTTCGCCTCTCTGCATGATGGTCCAGCGGCTGTGTGTATCGGAGACATCGCCCGAACCGGTCGGATCAACGGCTACGCCGGTGCCGCCCCGGCCGTCGTCAAAGTAGACCAGGCCCTTCCCGTAGGCCGGCGATGATGCGTCACCCTCGCCCCGGCACCACCAAAGGAGTTTCCCGCCGGCCGGATCAAGGCTCTGCAGGGCATTGCCTGTTTGTTTCATGCCAGAGGCCAGAAGAAGCATCTGGGGTTTGTTATCGACCTGAATGATCAGGGGCGTGCTGTGCCCGAACTGCATTTGCGGGAATTTTCTCTCCCATCTCACATTGCCGCTGGTCTTGTCGAAGGCAACTACCCGCGAATCTTCTTTCTTTGCCATCGCGCAAAAGAGGATGACGGTCTCGCCATATAAAACCGGGCTGCTGCCAAGAGTGACGTCGAAGGAGTAGGGAACAATTTGCTTTCGCCACGCGATGTTGCCCTGGAAATCTATCGCGGCCAGGACCGATGAGGCGAACGCACAGTAAATTAGCCTGCCGTCGGTGACAGGCGTGGCGGCGGCGTAGCCTCCGCCCGGTCCGCTACGGTAATCTTTCCGCAACCAGGGTCCGGGTGGTACGAGCGTATCCCAGAGCAATCGGCCATCGGAAGTGCGATAGCAAGTGACATGATGCTCCGGGATGACCTTTTTGCGGTATTTAACATCGGCCGGCCAGTTGACCGTACAGACAATAACCGCATTATCCCAGACGATGGGGCTGGCGTGCCCCTGGCCGGTAAGCGGCGAAATCCAGAGCACGTTTTTATTTGCAGGGCCGCCCCAGACGGTCGGTAGATTCTCCTGCGTCGTGTAGCCAAGGCCGGTCGGGCCGCGGAAGCCGGGCCAGTTCGCTCCGACCGGAACGTTCGCCATAAGGAGAACGCCTGCTAAAATAATTACAAATACAGCCGACTGGTTTTCGAAAATCCCGGTACCTGTCGTAAGATGTTTCATCATGTCGTATTCCCTGTGCATCTTTTTTTGTCAGCGGTTCGGTCTTTCACCAATATACTTCGCATGACTATACCAGCGGAGTAATGACGATTCCAATCCAAAATATAAAATCCTCCGGAACAAGGCTGGACCTGCCTCTAATATCTGGTGTGGGAAGAATCTCAAGCTGGCCTGAAAGATGCCTTTTACTGTTGCGCAGGCGGCTTGAGGAATCCCTGATACCGAAGCCAGTTAGTGCAAGCTTGCGTCCATGTTGAGCACGGATGATCGCTCTTGCGGACGCCGAAGTCGTGGGCGGCCGTCGCATAGACGTGCAGCTCCGCCGGGACGCCGGCCTTCCTCAGCGCAAGGTACATCAACACGCTGTGCTCCGGCGGGCTGATGATATCGGCCCCGCCGTGCGCGAGAAATATCGGAGGCGTTCCGGCCGGGATACGCAGGCCGGGAGCGATCTGGTCCTTGTCCTTCGCCTTCAGGTAGCCCGAATAGACTCCAATGGAGAAGTCGGGCCGGCAACTGATTTTGTCCACGTCATCAACAGGCTCGTAGGTTCGCCGGTCGAAGCTCGTCGCCGTCGCAATTGCCAGATGGCCGCCGGCCGAGAAACCCACCATGCCGATTTGCTGCGGATTGATGCCCCACTGGCCGGCTTTGCTCCGCACGAGGCTGACAGCCCGCTGCGCATCGGCGAGCGGGCGTCGGGCCGGCACGCCCTTGGGCTCATCTGGTCGGCGCGGCACACGGTACTTGAGGATGATTCCGGTGACGCAATTGCCGACTACCAGTTTGAACTGTCCGCCCGCGCCGATATGAAGTGGCCGCTCTCGATGAGCTTCTACAAGCTCATCTCACGGACCGCCGACGCCGCTAAGGAAAAGGACAAGACCACCGGCAAGGAAAAAATCATGGCCAAGACCCAACAGTGGGGTGAGCTTCGACGGATGAATATGCCGGAAAATACATATCGCTGGCTTTGTGCAAAGCACGCAGCGAAGTATAAGAAATAAGGCACAATAACAGAATACAGAACACACAATACAGTAGCGACCACGCTCAGGAGCCTATCACTCCGATGGTCGGGGGAAATTCTTTCCCCAAACCCCTTTAAGGCTTCGAATCCCTGAAAAATAAAAAACGGAGAGGGCGGGATTCGAACCCGCGGTAGGGCAAGCCCTACACAGCCTTTCCAAGGCTGCTCCTTAAGCCACTCGGACACCTCTCCGAAGCAATTTACTATTTTCTATTGACTATTTGCTATTAGTTTTTCAACACAGCCTTCTAATTGCCCTGGTTTTTAATGAATATAGCAGCACCATGAGGAATTTGCAATGATAATTCCCGAAAGGAACAAGCGTTCGGCACAAAAAGATTTTTCGGAAAAAGCTGGACGAGACCGTTAAAAACAAATAGGCAAGTAACCGACTTAGCGGATGATTGTGCCCTGTATTACTAAATAGTGTTTTTTATCTTGACTTGAGTTTATTTGTATAAGGTTATTAAAACCTGAGAACTCGAACCGGCGAACTCTAAACCGCTTAATGCTCGCCGGAGTCGCTGATTACTGATATTAGCTGAGAATTTGGTTTTACGCTTAAAGGAGAAGCTATGAAAACACTTCGAACAATTGGCTCGCTGGTCTTCGTGCTGGGACTGTTCACTGTGATTTTTGTCGGGGTGCCGTGGGGCGTGATCGTTGAAGATGATCCGGTCGTGCCATGGTGGCTCAGGATGGCGATTTTCTGCCTTATGGGCGGTATCCTGGTTGTTCTGCTCACATTAGCCCTCGAACAGAAGATTAGCAAAAAGCCGGCGGAGGAGCCGCTGCCGAGTGAATCCGATAGCTCGATTTTACTATTGAACTCGGCAGAAGTGCCCGGCCGCCGGACGAGTGAGATTCTCGGCATGGTCCAGGGTCACACGGTATTTGCGATATGGCTTGGCAAAGACCTGTCCGCTATCGCCAGGCTGATTCTTGGCGGCGAGCTGACCGAATACACCGAGATGATGGGAAAAGCCCGCGAAACAGCGACGAACAGGATGGTCGCGAATGCCGCCCGGATGCGAGCGGACGCAATCATCAATATTCGCTACATGACGACAAGCGTTGTGGGCAGTGCCGCGGAACTTTTAGTTTACGGCACGGCAGTCAAACTCGGCGAATAGATCGTCCTGTGAGTTGCTCGCGGCTCGGTGAGATGGCTTTCTTGTCACTGCTGATTGTTTTCGATTCTGCGGCGTCGAAAGAAATGCTGCAAAAGGCCGCTGCATTCTTCGGCTAAAACGCCGGAAGTCACTTCTATTATGTGATTGAGCCTTTCGTCGGTGACGATATTGTACAGGCTCTTGACAGCACCGGCTTTAGGATCGTCGCAGCCATAGACGAGCCGGTCTATCCGTGCCAGAACCAGCGCCCCGGCACACATCGTACACGGCTCTAACGTGACATACATCGTGCAGCCGTGCAGACGCCAGCTCTCGATAAATGCCGCCGCCTGCGTAAGGGCTATGATTTCCGCATGGGCGGTCGGGTCCTGTAGTTGCTCTCGCTGATTATATGCCCTGCCGATTATCTGGCTTTGATAAACAATGACCGCCCCGATGGGAACATCACCGTTCTCCTCGGCGATTTGTGCCTGCTCGATCGCCACTTTCATATACAACTGATCTTCTTTGCTATCATTCATAACTCAAAAAACACATACAAAAATAGAAAATAATAAATCGAAACAATTATCCTGAATTATGAGAAGCTGTCAAGGTCTTCATCCTTGCCCGGCGGGGGCAGAAATCTATACCAAGTGTATTTTAAAGCGAATACTGCCATGAGCGCCAGTCCAAGCCATATCGCCGAATAGAGATACCAGTGGCCAACGAGATACATTGGGAACAGGTACAGACCGGTAATCGCCAGCATGGCAAGCAAAACGTTTACGATTGTCCGTGACATGCTTTCCGACCTTGAGGACAACTCTTTTGTAGACAGGTTGGCTTTTGCTGCAATCGGCTTCCACAATCCAAAAGGCCGAACGGATTTGTAAAAACTGACAAGAATTTCATCATCCGTAGCCCGGGTTGCCAGGGACACTGCGATACTGGCAATCAGCGAAGCGGCACATATCAAAGGGAACGTATAATATGCCGGAGCGTCCGGGAAAAACAGGGCCACTAACGAAAGTATTATGCCGCCCAGCGTTCCAAAGGCATAACCCCAGCCGTTCATGCGCCACCAGTACCATCGCAGCACGTTCGGCACGACCACGCCGGCGCCCAGGGCCATCATCATCCAGCTCCATATTTGTGCTATCGAGGTGGCCTGAGTACCGATGCCGAGGCCGATGAGAACCAGCAGGATTGTCGCGATGTAACTGAATCGCACGGACTGTCTTTCGCCGGCGTTGGGACGGAAGTAGGGCTGCCATAGATCGCGAACGATAAAAGAAGCCCCGCTGTTGACGGTAGAGCTGAAAGTGGACATGAACGCCGCCAACAAACCGGCGATGACGATGCCCCTGAGCCCGGCGGGCAGAAATTTCAGCAGAACGAGCGGCATTACTTTCTCCGAATCCGTAACGCCGGCGACTCCCGTAATCGCCAGCAGGGCAATCCCGATAGCCATCGCCCAGCGAACGACAAGAAAAATACTCCAGGCCGCACCGACCTTCGCGGCATCGCGCGCGTCACGGGCAGCTAAGAATCGCTGGAAATCGTACATCTGGGCAGGCCCGCCGGCATTGAGCAGGAGGCCCTTGACGACCCAGACAATGACGAGGGCGCCAAAAAGCTCGAACTGTGCATTCTCCGTCCCGGCAAATTCTTCGATCCGCCACGGCACGCTCAATGAACTCCAATTTTCCGGCAGGCCGGACATTAGCTCCGGCGTCAGGTGGGACCACGCGATGCAGGCAATGATTATGCTGCCCAGCGTCAGAATGATCGTTTGGATGACATCAGTGACGACCACGCTGTAAAGTCCGCCAAGAACAACGTAGAGGGTTGTTATGCCAATAATCAAAACAGCTAAGCAATCCGGTTCATGTGCCGTGAATATGTGTTGGAGCCATGGGCTGGAAGTGTATTGTGCCAGTGATTCGAGCGGAACGTAAACGGAGGCAAACTTGCCGATTCCCTGATAGGCGTATCCCACAAAACTGGCCAGCGTCAGCACTGCCATCAAGGCGTAAGCAGTCCGGGCCAGCCTTCCGCCTGCGTCACTGCCGAAGCGGGTCTTCATCCACTCAGCCGCCGTCATCACGTTCGAGCGGCGGACCCATTTTCCCATGTAGCTCAGGAAAAATGCGCCCATCAGAAAACCCCACATCCAGTGGTGCCACATCGACTTGAATCCCAGGACGTACAGGATGGAAATAATCCACATCGTCCCGGTAATATCGAAATTGGATACCGAGCCGGACATTGCCAGCGCAAGCCAGTGGATTCCTTTGCCCCCCAGAAAATAAGCCCCGAGGTTCTCTGATGCGCGCTTCTGATACCAGAAACCCAGCCCAATCACAACGGCGAAATAGAGCAGGATTATCACATAGTCGATTGGGCTCATTAATCGTTTCTCCCCGGCTTATTATCCGGTGTTCACCGCGTCAAACATCGCCGCAATATTCTCCGGCGGTACATTGGCCAGGATGTTGTGCACCTGCTGGAAAACAAAACCCCCGCCGGGGCGGAGTGTCTCGACCTGTTGTTTGACGTGTTCGGCGACTTGTTGCGGCGTGCCGTTCGGCAGGATATCCCTCGTATCACAGCCGCCGCCCCAGAAAGTAAGTTCGCTTCCAAACTCGGCCTTGAGTTCTGTGGCGTCCATTCCCGAACAACTGATTTGAACAGGATTGATGGCATCGAGGCCGGCTTCGATCAGGTGCGGCAACAATTCCCGAACGCCTCCGCAGCAGTGCAGCATGACCTTGACATCAGCCAGCTCTTTCGTGCGGTTCCAGAGCAATTTGTGCCGGGGCTTAAAAAATTCGCAATACATTTTAGGTGACATCATCGGTCCCGTCTGCATTCCGAGATCGTCGCCGAATAGAATAATGTCGATATGCTCACCGACAGCGGCTAAGAATCGCTCAAGATTGGCCAGATGAACTTCGACGAGTTTATCGAGGAAACGGTGAGCATGTTGCGGCTCAGCAGCCAGCAGCATCATGAACCGGTCGTTGCGGTAAAGAAACTGGCCCACTTCGAATAGGTTGCCGCCGAAGAGGCCGATGATCGCGCGGTCTGTTCCGGCACGCAGATGTTTTGCACCTTCCGACAGATCCTTATTGTCAACCGGACCGGGCGGACTGGCAATAGCGGTCCACATTGATTCTCCAAAGACTTCGGAGATTGCATCCAGATCATCGCCTTCGAGAAAAGGAAAATATGTCTGTTCGAAATAGAGCGCCCCGTCGGGCATGTGGGCGAGAATTCTGCCGCCCTCCGAGCGGATAATCCAACGTTTTTCATCCCTTTCAATTGGCGTCCAGGCGGGGACGAAACACGCTGTGCCGTCCGGCAAAGTCCAGGGCCTCCATGATTGCTCATCCTGTGCAAAGCCCCGGCCCAGTTCGATGGTATCAACGCCGAATCGATCCAATACATCGTCATCGACAACGGCCATTTGCTGAATGATGTCATAGACTCGAATCGGCCGGGGCGGCAGGCCCAGATGCTTACGCAGCTTCGGATATGCAATCGCCGCGATGCCCGAAGACCGATGCCCGGAAAAATCGATGGGAACCCGGTCCGTTTCCCGATGCTTCAACGCGGCCAGAACACGCTCTCGTGATGTCATTGCCATATTTTTATTTTCCAGGTAACGAAGCTCGCAGAGTGACAATTTCGTACGCAGCCATTTCCATCGGTCCGTCTGCTTTGTCGATCTTTTCTTCCGCAAAGTTACTGAGCCATACTGCATCCGGTGCCGGTTTAGCCCAGGTGACAGTGGCCTCCTCGGATTGCCCGCCGGCATTGAACAGGCGCACGACCCAGGCCTTGCCGTCCTCGCTGGGTCTGAAGGCAGTGACGATTATGCTTGCGGGCTCGATTTTCATAATTGAATCCGGGATGGGCGTCTTATTATCGACGGGCACGACGATGAGCGGCTGACTTCGCTCAGTGCCGAATTTTGCCGCCTTGCCGGAATCGAAGCTGCGGTGCGGCTCGATTGAATAACGAAACGTAGTCGGGCCCTCCTGTCCGGCCTTGTAGTTGGTCTCCCAGTAGTTGTTCATCACGTAGGAGTACAGTGTCGTTGACGGTTCGATGCTCTTAATCCACCCCACGGTCCTGCCCCTTGGATCGGATGTAATAGCGCCGACTTCAATCAGCGGCGCATCGGGCGTTGCCCATGTCACGCCGTAGTCTTTGTTGGAAACGTCCACCCATCTTTGAACTGTGAAATAGTTTTTACAGGCGCCGGGCAGTTGGTCTTCTTCAGGCCTGACAACGGCCCAGGGAATATCCATCCGCATCACACCATCAGGCACCTTAAAGGGAAAGGCCAGATGCACTGCCTCCTGTTCGTAGATGTTCTTCTTGTCGATAACATTGATGATATCCACGCGGTCGATGCCGTCAATGACGCGAAGCTCACGAACGAGCTTGTTGCAGCCCGGGGCATCGGATTCGATCGACAGCGAAGCGACCAGCGGGCCCTTCTCCCTGACACTGATTTTAACCGGTCCGTTACGCTTCGGCTCTGTCGGGTCCCTGCCGGCCACGTATAAATAATCGTTCAGCCCCAGCCCGGCCTCGCTGTCAACCAGTTCTATATTCTGCTGCTTCCACTTCAAACTCTCGGCCGCACCGGTTTTCTCATTAACGGTAAGCGATAACGCGGCGTTGCTTAATTCGGCATCTTTCGCCGCAGCACTGCCGGATGTGGAAGCCTCGCCGGCGTCGAATGTGAATCGTTTAGCGGAAAAAGGCGCGATGTCCCGAGCGAGAAAAGCCAGCTCGCCCGTCGTGAGCCGCTGCGATTTTACGCTTTGTCCTTCGGAGTCTTTGACAACGTCACCATCCACTTTCATGTCCTTCGGCAATATCAACAGGTCCGTTCGCGTCCAGGAGCAAGTGTTGAACACGTCCATTGCCGTGACTTTCTTTGCCGCCGATCGATGTCCTGCCAGTGCGTTGTTAAGGAGATTACGAGACTGCAAATCGGCATTGAGTGCAAAGGCCTGTTTGATCTTCCATTGGGCCTTCGTGAAATCGCTTTCGGGCTGGCTGATACTGCAATGTGCCCCCCATGTGTGTTCGTCGTAGAGGATGACGTTGCGCCACGCCTCCCGGAACTGCTCGGCGGGGTATCCCGCCGGATCGAGCATGGCCCACAGCGTCTCCGATTGAACCAGACGCTCGGCGGCATCGCGGTTTATTGCGGTCTCCGCCGCGGACGAGCCTGCCCCGTCTTCCCAGTAAGGCGTGAAATCACCGCTAACCCTGGGTACCTTGCTTGCGTATCGCCGTTCGAATTCTTTGAACATTTCTGTGGTTGTGGCCACAACCAGCCTGGGCCAGGCGTACTTCTGGTTCCACTCCTTTACGAAGTCGCTCAGCTCCGGGTCGGGCGGGCCGTTGTCACCGCCGATCGAATAGCGAAGTTGAACCATATCGTAAGGGTATTCGGAGTCACTTAGGCGTTGGAGATAATCGAAAAGCCTTCCGGCGTCGAGGCGCCCGCTGTGGAAGAATGAATAACCTTCGCCGGCCACCCAGCAGAGAATTTTCTCGGAGCCGGACGGCGACTGCCAGTAGAAAGGTTTGTCGCCCCATGTCGATAGTGTATATCCGATACGATGCCCGCGGTTGGGGCCGACGGAGAAATATTTTACGCCGCTCTGGGCCAGTACCGGCACGATGCCCCACGTGTAGCCGGGGACATCGGTAATCATTGCCGAGTCGATTGTAACATCGAAACGCCGCCTGAGTATCCGGGCGTAATCCACGAGGCGGACAAGCTCTTCCGGGCGGCACAGGGCTGTCAGCTCGTTGCCGTACAAAGCATCCAGGCCGATCCAGCCCTTTTTCACGGCATCGATGAAAGCCTGTGTATCTTCCGGCGACGCCTGCCTTAGAAAGCCGTCCACCGCCCAGAGCACCTCGACGTTCCATTTAAACGCCGAGCCGGCCGGGTAATCCGACGTCTTGCGTGCCAGATCGATGACCTGCTTATAGTATTGCCAGTGTTTCTGTTCGACCTCGGTCTGGACGTGCGTGTATCCGATATCCACGTGGGAGTGGTGCAGCAAATATACTTCCCATTTCCGGACGGGTTTGATAGTCAGCGTCTGTTTGCCGATAGATTTGCCCGCTACCTTTGCTTCGATCTGCACCGAAGTCGGCTCCCGGACTGCCGGCGCGAGTCCCTCAATAACTTTGTAGCCTGGTTTCAGCGCCTGTCTGGTAGATTCGACTCCATTGACCTCGACAATAGCCTCTGCCGGCCGGCCAATGTGAAGGACCGATACCAGCACAGGTTGATACATCTTGCCGTCATCATGCCTGAGAAGGTACGGCTGGCTGTGAACATTCAGGAACTCGGTCTGGGATTCAACCGGACCGGCCTCGAAACCGGACGGCACAATTATAGCCACCTGGTCATACAGGACCCAACTGCCCTCCAGCGATGTGATGGCGATATGATTGCTGCCCCCTTTAAGCGCCCCGGCGGGAAAGTCAATAACGAGCCGACACTCACGGCCCTTGTCCGGCTGGCCGTGAGCCGAATCGTCACCGGCACCCTTGGGCAATTCACGGATAAAAGATATATCATTGATTTTGATTTCCATTTTCGGCGGAACGGCGCTATGTGTATCGACCAAGTCCAGCACAATCTGGCCTTTACCTTCGGTCGACGTCATCTTGAGACCGAAAAGAATTGTAAAAGTGTGGCTCTTGCCTCCCGCCCAGACATCCGCCGGACCCGGCTGTATGTAAGGCCAGTCCTTTTTCGGATCCGACTGCCCGGCAACAAAAAGAGCATCGTTGGGGAAACTCGTCGAATACTGGTTGCTCCGGTCCGGTCCGAGAGCGAATTCCGACGTATTGTCATCCGCTTTGCCGATCTGCCAAAGCAGCGTATTATCCCCGTCTGCCGACACGCTCCGGCACCAGAGCAGCAAAAACATTGACATCAAAATTTTAGTTAGAACAGCATGTTTCATTTTATCAGCTCCATTTAAATACGGGCAGTGCGCAAACCGCCTCTATCGATCTTCCGAATCGCTCGTAATTGTACCTGCTATGGCCAATCAATTCCACCAGAGTTTTACGAAAGTTTATGAGCTGGCCTTGAAAGCCTGTAAAGAATAAGTTATCATTGAAGCTGGCTGCGTGTTGTAGAGACTATCGCAGTGGGAATTCCCGGCCTGCGTCGTAGCGGCCTGATTGTACGGAAGTTGGATAATAACGATTAGGACTATATTATGAAGCATTCAATCTCAAGAAAGATGGGCATATTTATTTTGACTTTCATCTTTTTAGCGATTTTGTTTTCATCCGGCCGGTTGGAAGCTGTGGATTCGGCCGCTGTAAAGAGACAATTTTCCGATCCGCCGCGAGAGTATCATTCGGCGCCCTTGTGGGTTTGGAACGACATGCTGACCGACCAGCAGATCGTCGGCACGCTGCGGGACCTTGCCGGCCAGCAAGTCAGGCAGGTTTTTGTTCATCCCAGGCCGGGGCTGATGACGCCGTACCTTTCGCCGGAGTGGTTCAGGCTCTGGAAGGTCGCTCTCGAAGAAGCCGAGCGGCTCGATATGAACGTTTGGATTTACGATGAGAACTCGTATCCTTCGGGTTTTGCCGGCGGTTTAGTACCGGAAGCTATGCCCGAATCGCGCGGCAAGGGCCTTTTCCTCAACGAGGTCAAGACGGCCCCCAGCCCTGATGACAACATCGTGGCCGTTTTTCAGATAACCGGCAATGCATACGAGAACATCACCGATAAGATCCGAAAAGGTCAGACCTTCGATGACGGCCGCTATCTGGTGGCATCAATCCGCCTCGCTCCAATCGGCGGCTGGTTTGGCGGCAAGTATTACGTCGACCTGCTCAAGCCGGGCGTTACAGAGAAGTTCATTGAGGTCACTATGGAGGAATATCGCCGCCACATCGGCGAGCACTTCGGCAAGCGCGTGCCCGGCTGGTTCACTGATGAGCCACACCTCGCCCCTGCCGGCGGTCTCCACTGGTCGGATCATCTGCCGAAGCTGTTTCAAGAGCGCTGGGGATACAACCTGATCGACCATCTACCCCAGCTTGCCCGACCCGTCGGTGACTTCAAACGCGTCCGCCACAACTACTACTGCCTCCTGATCGAGCAGTTTATCGACAGGTGGGCCAAACCATGCTATGAGTACTGCGAAAAGCACAACCTGGAATTCACCGGCCACTACTGGGAACACGGCTGGCCCGGTGCCGGTCACGGCGGCGACAATATGGCCATGTACGCCTGGCACCAGAGGCCGGCGATTGATACACTAATGAATCAATACAGCGAAGATACGCACGCCCAGTTCGGCAATGTCCGGTCGGTCAAGGAGCTTTCGAGCGTGGCCAATCAATTCGGTAGAGAGCGGACTTTGTGTGAAGCATACGGTGCCGGTGGCTGGGACCTGCGTTTCGAGGACATGAAACGAATCGGCGACTGGCTTTACGTGTTGGGTGTCAATACCCTCAATGAGCATCTTTCGTATATTACTATACGGGGTGCGCGCAAGCGCGACCATCCGCAGTCGTTCTCGTATCACGAGCCCTGGTGGAAGGCGTACCATGTGATGGCCGAGTACTTCGCCAGACTTTCGCTGATAATGTCACAGGGCCGGCAGGTTAACCGGATTCTTGTGATCGAGCCGACAACGACCGCGTGGATGTATCAGGGCGATTCGATCCCGAAAGGCAGGCTCAACGAGATCGGCAGCCGGTTCCAACAAATGATAGTGTCATTGGCAAAGGCCCAGGTTGAGTACGATATCGGGTGCGAGGATATTATTGCCCGGCAGGGCTCGACTGAAGGGCCGCTCTTTAGAGTTGGGCAGTGCGCTTACAGTACGGTCGTTCTGCCGCCCCTGACGGAGAATCTCAATCGGCGAACGATGGACCTGCTCGGCGAGTACGTGCAGGCCGGCGGGGACGTTATCTGCTGCGGGCAGGCGCCTTCGTACGTTGACGGCCGGCCCTCGAAGCACGGCGCAGAAGCGGCAAAACATTCCGCATGGAAGCAGGTCGAGCCGGCCGATGTGCCGCAAAAGCTGCTGGCCGCTTCGAAGGACAGATTTGCCGTCGAGCAGGACAGTGACGACAAAGGCATACTGTTCCATCACAGACGAACGCTTGAGAACGGCGAATTTCTGATGCTGGCTAATACGAGTATCGACGCACCTTCGGCTGGGCTGGTAAAATCGGCTGCCGGGCGCATCGAGCAATGGGACCCTGCTACGGCGGAGATTTCCATTTATCCGTTTGAAAAAACGGCTGTCGGCGTAAAAGCCCGCTTCGAGCTTCCGCCGTGCGGTAGCCTCGTGCTGTTCCTGTCGAAAAAATCCCATGCGCCTGTGGCTGAGCCAAAGACAACGACGAAGGTTGTAGATTCGCAGGGTGAGCTTGAGATTCGCCCGATAGAAGATAATGTGCTGACGCTGGATTTTGTCGATATCACCTCCGGAGGCGAGACGAAGAAGAATATTTATTTTTATAAGGCTTCGCAGTTTGCATTCGCACAGAACAGGATGGGAAGAAATCCGTGGGACAGTGCCGTTCAGTTTCGCGATGAGCTTATCAGCAGGACGTTCGACGCCGGCACCGGCTTTGAGGCGACGTACAAGTTTACCATAGAGCAGCAGGTTCCCGGGCGGCTTTGCATTGTTATAGAGCGACCGGATCTTTACGAGATCAAGTGCAACGGCAAAACGGTTTCGGCAATGAAGGATGCGTGGTGGCTGGATAAGGTGTTCGGTAAAATCGACATTACTGATGCCGCCGTGGTCGGTGAGAACACCGTGACAATCACCGCTTCGCCTTTTACGATTTATCACGAAATTGAGCCGGCTTATGTGCTGGGGGAATTTACGCTTAAGCAAACCGATTCGGGCTTTGTTATTGCCGGCGGTTCGGGGCCTGCTCTGAAACTCGGCAGTTGGAAAGAGCAGGGCCGCCCGTTTTACGCCACGGGTGTCTGTTATAAACAGGCATTCAATGTCACGCGACCGACCGGTCGGTATCTTGTCGAGCTGGACAAGTGGTACGGAAGCGTCACGGAGATTATCGTTAACAGTAAGTCCGCAGGCCATATTGCATATAAGCCCTGGCAGTGCGACGTGACGGATTTTATTAAGCCTGGCAAGAATATTGTTGAGGTTATCGTCATCGGCACGCTCAAAAATACCCTTGGACCGCACCACGCCGGAACAGGGCTGGGCAGCGCATGGCCCGGCATGTTCCAGCAGGGCCCCGAGACGGGCCCGCCTCCCGGCAAAGATTATCACACTGTGGACTATGGTCTTTACGAGCCGTTTGTTCTTAAACAAGTCATAGAGAAATAGTGACAATCCGATTCATGATATGGTTGGACTTAGCGTTTTCCTGCTTACCGGCCATAATGCGGGCGCAACCGGCCATACATATAGCTATAATGTTATGGTTATTCTCAGAAGCCATCCCGTCTGTGGCGAGCTTATCCTGAACTTATACCAATTGTGATTAAAATCTGCGCCTCTGTCATCTCGACCGGAGGGCCGCGGAGCGGCCTGAAGTGGAGAGATCTGGCTGCGAACGAAAAGCAAGTTCAGTCTGAATCCAGATTTCTCGACTCCGCTTCGCTGCGCTCGAAATGACACGAACAAGCGCATTGATTATGCACAATTGGTATTACACATAATACTTGATGCTATCTCGTGAGATTCAAGTGTTGATTTTTCGGTTCATGTGTGTTAAGATAGGTAAAATCGTATTTGGAGTAATGTGAATGATGAAATTATGTGTGCTTTCATTAATTCTTTTTGTAATGGGGATTATCTCTCCGGCTCTTACCCAGGCCGATATTTCTCTTGTTATTAACGAATTGATGGCTTCCAACAGCAGCGATGGTGGATTCGCCGATCCACAAGGTGACTATGACGACTGGATCGAAATCCATAACTTCGGCCAGACCGCAATCGACATTGGCGGGATGTATCTGACGGACGATTTGAGCGAACCGGCCAAGTGGCTGATTCCGGATAATTCACCAATCGAGACCACTGTTTCAGCTCATGGTTACATGTTAATTTGGGCGGATGACGATATTGGCGATGGTACTTTGCATGCAGGATTCAGTCTATCCAAGGACGGCGAGCAGATTGGACTGGTTGCCTCCGACGCAAGTACGATGATCGACGCGATTGTATTTGGTGAACAAGTTACCAACACTTCTTATGGCCGGTATCCGGATGCCGGTGATGATCTGCGTTTTTTTACGAGGCCGACACCGGCGGCAGAAAATCAACGGGCATACTTAGGTGTTGTTGAGGACCCTGAATTCAGCCACGAGCGAGGTTTTTACGATGGGAGTTTCAATATTACGATCGCCGATGCAACTGATGGAGCAAGGATATATTTTACAACAGACGGCAGCGAACCTCTCGAAAATGAGCACCGCTCAGTAAACAGCTCTGAATATACCGGTGCTATACAGATCAGCTCAACCACCTGCCTGCGTGCAGCGGCAATAAAAAACGGCTGGATGCCCTCGCGCACGATAACACATACATACATATTCAATGCCAGTGATGAAATCAAATCGATGCCGGTCGTGTCCCTTGTTGGTGACGAGCACACTTCCCTTTTCGAACCTGACGGCATCATGGCTATCGTCGGCGGATATTATGACAACGATGGAGTATGGCGCTCCAGCGGTCCGGGCAGCTACAATAATCCGATACGACGAGGACGAGAATACGAACGCCCGGTTTCGTTCGAAATCATCGATCCGCAAACCGGCATAAATCTCCAGATGGACTGCGGGATCCGTGTCCACGGCAGCGATTACACACGCCCCCGTTACACCCGCGGAGACGATTGGTTAACCTGCTGGAACGGCTGGCCCAGCATGAACAGTAATAAATTCAGCTTCAATCTCTTTTTCCGCAGCAGTTACGGTGACAACCGCTTCGAATACCCGTTTTTCCCATTCATCGATGTCTACAGTTTCCAGAGCATCGTACTGCGAGGCGGACACAACGATGCCTGCTCTCCCTTCGTCAAGGACGAATGGGCCCGGCGTCTCTTCAGGGAGATGGGGGCGGTCCAGGTGACAGGGACGTTCGCCAATCTCTACCTCAACGGCCACTACAAAGGCTTCTACAATCCCACCGCCCGAGCCGACGAGGAATTCTTCCAGGAATGGTATGGCACCGACAACGAGTTCGACGTGATTACCCAGTCCGGGCTCCGGGACGGCACGTCGCAGGCCTGGAACGACCTGCTCAACTACGCGGACAACCATGACCTTGCAAATTCCGCCGAATATGAATATGTTGCCGGCAAGTTCGATATTCCTACGTTCGTGGACTTTTTGATTCTGGAAATCTATATCGCCAATTTTGACTGGCCCGGCAATAACTGGGACGTTCACCGCGAGAGGTCGGATACCGGCAAATTCAGATTCTCCGTCTGGGATGCCGAAGGTCTCGCCGAGACCTGGGCGGTGGGTAATAATTTCGAGCTGACGGCGTTCGAGGATTTTCCCACCTGGTCATCTACCCCGGGACTAAATCATATATCCGATCCCGTCTCCCGGATGTACCGGGCGCTGAAGGCCAACGCCGGCTTCCGGCAGCTCTTCGCCGACCGTGTCCACAAGCACTTTCGCAACGGCGGCATCCTGACCGAATCGCACCTGCTGGATCGATGGTGGGAAGTTTTCGCCGAGGTCTCAGACGTTCTTCCGGAGACGTCACGGTATCCGGCGAGATTCGTCCCCGATCAGTTCATCCCGAACCGCGAGCCGAAGGTCCTGGAGGCCTTTGCAGAGAACGGCTTGTTCAACCTTGATCTCAACGCGCCGATCTTCTATATCAACGGCTTCTATCAGCACGGCGGATACATTTCAGCCGGTGACGTCCTGACAATCATCAGCCCTAACAGATCAGCGGAGATTTATTATACGCTGGACGGCACAGAGCCCGGCGTCCCGGGTATCCCGCCACAGCAGGTTTTCGACACAACCTTTGTCGCCGAAAATGCTCCCAAGCGGGTGCTCGTCCCAACCGAAGAGGTCGATGGCACATGGAAAGAATCCATTTACTTTAATGATTCGAGCTGGATACCTGTCACTGGTTCGCCCGGCGGCGTCGGATATGAAAGGAGTTCCGGCTACGGGAGCTATATCTCGCTCGACGTCGAAGCACAAATGTATAACCGAAACCCCGGCTGCTATATCCGGATCCCCTTCCAGGTCAACGAGGACCTTCAGAACCACGATTTTTTAACGCTCAAAGTCAGGTATGACGACGGTTTTGTCGCCTATATCAACGGGGTGGAAGTCCAGAGAACACTTGTCAGCGGCACGCCGAGGTGGAATTCATATTCATCAGGAGGTCACGAGGCGGGCGGGCTGCAATCTTTCGATATATCCACACATGTCGGCGCGCTCCACCACGGTGACAATATCCTTGCAATCCACGGATTGAATACGTCACTGGGCAGCTCCGATTTTATAATCTGCGCAGAATTGCTCGCCGGTCACCTCGCTGGCGGGACTGATCCGAGCGTCTCAGAGACTGCAATTCGGTTCACAGGTCCGATCACACTCAACGGCAGTACATACGTCAAGGCCAGGGTGTTCTCCGGCGACGCCTTCTCCGCGCTAAATGAGGCAATATTCGCCATCGGCCCATCTTTACAAAACACCCAGCCATTACCATAATCCACCAATATCAACCAGTTTTCTGTCGAGACGCCCCAAAATTGGCTTTGAATTGGCTTTGTTTTCCGCCGCCTTCAAAGCGTAGAAATCTTCATAATACCCTTTCAATAAAGAGCTTGCGCCAATTTCGCCCTACCGCAAATTGGTCGAGTAGACGTAATATGGCTGTGCCACTTAGGTAATGTTTGTTTTCTCAGTTCCTCTTGCCTTTCGGTATCAAGAGTGC
>Ga0307429_1000251_pt1 | contig 37613 bp, 33 predicted proteins | sample SalMarWE160230MG_FD_202151 | JGI IMG/M metagenome (GOLD analysis project Ga0307429, IMG submission 202151) | Salt marsh sediment microbial communities from the Plum Island Ecosystem LTER, Massachusetts, United States - WE1603-230 | ecosystem: Environmental > Aquatic > Marine > Intertidal zone >... | reverse complement strand
CCAGCACATCCACCTGCCTCAGCTTGGCAACAATCTCCTCCGCCTTGTATCGCTTCCTCGGCATATCGGTCCTCCTTGATGCCAAAAGACATACTTCAAGTCGGACCACTTCAACGAGGGCGGATCAGCGCGATACGCTGAGCGGCCATAAATCACCGCGCATGAGGGGAACAGGATGCGGCTGCTATGCGCGGCTGAAGACCTAACGCGGACCAGCTCAAAAGGTTCCCGCGCCACTGGCCTGCCATATGAAAGAAGCCGCTCACTGAGGCGCGGTCCCTTATCGAACTGTTAACTGAATGGGCACAGCCCTTACGCAGTGCGAGTCAGCCAACCCGCGCGCAGAGCGGGCTGCGGTCTGTCCACGCTACCAGCGTCATCACTGCCGAGAACCTGGGCTGAAATGACTTTTGAGGAAAAGTGGGGCGCGTTGATATGCACAGAGAAGCAACATTATGTCGAAGCTCCTCGCGGTCTTAAAAGACCTAAATCGTACCAAGGCAATTGAATACGCGTTGATCGCCGCCGGAATTCTCACCCTGGCGATTGCCCTGACTTATAGATAGCAATCACCAAGACTGCGTATCGGATGACAACCTCACCACATTGGCGCACATGTTGCCGAGGGTCATCGGACGTAGAGGGTGCATCCGACTGCGTGCTGCTAACTAATTCAATAACAGCGACGCCAGCACGTTCCGTAAGCACACGATAGGTAGGACCCGAACCGGCAAACACCTTTATTCACGGCGACCACTCCGGTGACGTTATGGTAGCGGACGTAAGGGTAATTAGCGTCGCGACAGCCTCGGTAACCACCGTAGACGTAGACAGCGTCGCATCCATTAAAGGCGCCGCGACGGACGCCGGGGCCACATCCGCTAACCACCGGGATTGTTAGCTCGGTTTGTACCGGGGCCAACGCTGCGACCGGCATTGCGTGGGCGGACACTGCGCAAGACATAACGAGAACGAAAACGAGAGAAAAGAGCTTGCTCATTTGCATGCCCTCTTTTTTACGCCACAACAATAATCTTAGACCCGATCCCTTGGCTTGTGTAGCCTGCAATGTTCGCGATTCGTACCGAAACGCTTTACCGATGCTATGGAAGCGCGAACTATTGGCTTCCTCAGGGTCAAACGCGTCCTCACATTTGACGTATCCGCAGTGCCATGAGTCATGGCTCGGAATTTTGGCGCCGCCTTAGATCAAAAAGACGTTTCAATCATGCGGTAGACATAAAAAAGTCCGACAAATATCAACGCAAGGACAAGGACTCCTACCACTACGACGATTTTCTCTCCAAGGGTTGTGCGGTTGCGATTGCCGTTCATTTCTCGGGCCATCGGTAGGCTTCGACTGGTGGCGAGATTATCAGTCACGGTATCGGCAATAAAGATTCAAAACGACCGCAAACAACGAATCAAAATTGCGCTAAATTCACTCCTGCTTCGACCGAAGGTCAACCCTGAGTGTCCATACCTGTTCACGCCCGTATATTGGACTTCTGTTGGATACGGACAGGGCAGTTTGAGATAAGTACTTGATTTTTTTGGCGCTCCCTACGGGAATCGAACCCGTGTTTCAGCCTTGAGAGGGCCGCGTCCTAGACCGCTAGACGAAGGGAGCTAAAGGCCAAGGCCCCCGAGATAACCTTGAACGGCCAGGCGCGCAAGCTTGCCCCGGCGACGCTAAGATTCCACCCTGTGATGGTCATTTTAGTGGCGCATGATCTTGTCCGAAAACCGGTATCCACTTTTCAGGATCATGCGCGCCAGCCGGAGCCACCCCGCATGATCGACAGTATCGCCCGCCTCGTAAACGCCGACGCCAATCTCGTAAGGCGCGGCCGCTTCGTCGACACCACCTTCATGATTGCCGTGGACGACGCCAATACCCTCATCCGCGTGCAAGAGGGTCGCATCACAAACGTGATGCCGGGCCCATTCATCACGCCTAACTACAGTTTCGCCCTGCGCGCGCCACGCGACGTCTGGGAGAAATTCTGGCAGCCGCTGCCGCCGCTCGGCTTCACCGACGTGTTCGCGCTGGTAAAACAAAAACTGATGAAGGTGGAGGGCGACTTGCAGCCGTTCATGGCCAACCTGCTTTATTTCAAGGATGTACTGGCCGCGCCGCGCAAAGAAACCGCGAAAAGGCAGGTCAAGCGATGAGCCCGCGTTACGAGCCCGTGACCGGGCGCTATCTGCCTTGCACGCTGCTGGGCGAACCGCACCGGCTTTATGTCGAGGAGGCAGGGACCGGCATTCCCCTGCTCTGCCTCCACACCGCCGGGGCCGACACGCGACAATACCGCGGTCTCATGAACGACAAGCGCGTCACCGACAATTTCCGCGTCATCGCCTTCGACATGCCCTGGCACGGCAAGTCGTCGCCGCCGGCCGGCTGGCAGGAGCGCGAATACCAATTGACCGCGCCGGATTATGTCCGCCTGATCCTCGACGTCGCCGACGCACTCGAGCTCGACAAGCCAGTGGCCATGGGCTGCTCGATCGGCGGCCGCATCGTGCTGCATCTGGCGCACCAGCACCCGGAGCGCTTCCGCGCGCTGATCGGACTGGAATCGGCGCCCTATGCGGAAGCCTATTACGATCTGTCCTGGCTCAACCGGCCCGATGTGCACGGCGGCATGGTCTGCGCCGGCGTGATCTCCGGCCTGGTCGCACCAACCGCGCCCGATGCCGGCCGCTGGGAAACGCTGTGGCACTACATGCAGAGCGGGCCCGGCGTGTTCAAGGGTGACTTGTATTTTTACACCACGCCCGACGGCAACATCCGTAACAAACTCGGCGAGATCGACATCACGCGCTGCCCGCTGTTCCTGCTCACCGGCGAATACGATTATTCCTGCACCGCCGAGGCCACGCTGGCGGTCGCCGAGCGCACCGGCGCGCCCGCCACCATCATGAAGGGGCTGGGGCATTTCCCCATGAGCGAGGACCCGGAGAAATTCACCGAGTATCTGCTGCCGGTGCTGGAGAAAATCCGCGCGCTTTAGGGCTTCGGCGCGAGCCGCAAACGCCCGAGCGGCTTGAGCGTATCGGGGTCGAATGTATGCAGCTCGATGACGCCACCAACGTCGATTGTCACCACGATGTGGTCGTCGCTGACCGAAGTCGAAAGCACCTTGGCGCCCGCCGGCAGCGTGGCGGCGACGTCGGCAAAAGCGGGCGAAGGCTCGGCGCTTTCCCCCAGGCGGAAAACGCGGTAGCCGATGACGACCAGAACGGCGGCGACCGCGAGAAACGTTGTTATGCTCGTGATCATCATCAGCCGGCGCACCTTGGCGATGGCACGCTCGGCTTCCGGATTGAGAGACTTTTCGTCGGACATCTGCGCGGGACCTAATGCCGGATAGCGCCACCGAGACCGTGAAGATCGCCGCCGCGGAGGCAGGCGAGCGGCTCGATCGCGTGCTGGCCGCGCGTGTTCCGGCGCTGTCGCGCTCGCGCGTGAAGGCGCTGATCCTCGACGGCCAGGTGGCGATCGCGGGCCACACGATCCGCGATCCAGCGGTACGCGTCAATTCCGGCGACAGCATCGTGGTGACCTTGCCGCCGCCCGATCCCGCCAAGCCTGCGGGCGAAGCAATCCCACTAAACGTCGTCTACGAAGACGACGCGCTGATCGTGATCGACAAGCCGCCTGGACTGGTGGTGCACCCGGCCGCCGGCCACGCCAAAAGCACGCTGGTCAACGCGCTGATCGCCCATTGCGGCGATGGCCTCTCCGGCATCGGCGGCGTCAAGCGGCCGGGCATCGTGCACCGGCTCGACAAGGACACCAGCGGCCTCATGGTGGTGGCCAAGACCGACAACGCCCATCGCGCGCTCAGCAAGCAGTTCGAGCACAAGGCCGAGAACGACCTTGAGCGCGGTTATCTCGCTTTCGTCTGGGGCGCGCCCGACCGCCCGCGCGGCGTGATCGACGCACCCCTCGACCGCCACCCACACACCCGCGACAAGCGCGCGGTGCGCGCCGGCGGGCGCCGTGCCGTAACCCATTGGCAGGTGCTGGAGCGCTATGCTGGGCCCGACCGCAAGCCGGTGGCCAGTCTTCTCGCTTGCACGCTGGAGACCGGCCGCACCCACCAGATCCGCGTGCATCTCGCCCATATCGGCCACCCGATCTTGGGCGACACCAGCTACGGCACCGGTTTCAAGACCAAAGCCAGCCGACTAGGGCCGGATACGCGCACCGCCCTGGAGACCCTTGGCAGACAGGCCTTGCATGCCTATCTATTGGTCATCAAACACCCCAAAACCGCAGAAAACTTGGCGTTCCGATCGGAACTGCCGGGCGATTTGCGTCGTTTACGTGACGCCTTGGCTGCGGATAACCGCCAAAGCTGACGCGGCTGCTGGAAATATATCAACAAAAACAATGGTTTGGCCGAGTCTGATGGGTCACGGCGACGTGACGGGCGCGCATCTTTCTTTCGCCCGGACCCTGCGGTATGTTGCAGTTGCGAGATCGGAATGTGACCCGTCGGCTCGGGGAGCGGCGGCAACACCAGCCTGCCGATTGTCGGGGGCAAATTAAGGAGGGCGCTATCATGGCCCGTACCGCCGCACTGCCGGCACTCAAGGCCGAATCCGGCCTGTCACACTATCTGGAAGAAATCCGCCGGTTCCCCATGCTGGAACCGCAGGAAGAATACATGCTGGCGCGCAGCTGGCGTGAGCACGGCGATCGTCAAGCCGCGCACAAGCTCGTCACCAGCCATCTCCGCCTGGTCGCCAAGATCGCCATGGGATATCGCGGCTACGGCCTGCCGATCGCCGAGGTGGTCTCGGAAGGCAATGTGGGCCTGATGCAGGCAGTCAAGCGCTTCGAGCCAGAAAAAGGGTTCAGGCTCGCGACCTACGCCATGTGGTGGATCAAGGCCGCGATCCAGGAATACATCCTGCGCTCATGGTCGCTGGTGAAGATGGGCACCACCGCCAACCAGAAGAAGCTGTTCTTCAACCTGCGCAAGGCCAAGAGCAAGATTTCCGCGCTCGAGGAAGGCGACATGCGGCCCGATCAGGTCAAGCTGATCGCCAAGCGCCTCGGCGTCACCGAGCAGGACGTCATCGACATGAACCGCCGGCTCGGCGGCGACGCCTCGCTCAATGCGCCGATCCGCGAGGAAGGCGACTCCGGCGAATGGATGGACTGGCTGGTCGACGAAGCTCCCAGCCAGGAGCGCATCCTGGCCGAGAGCGAGGAAAGCGATAATCGCCACGAGGCGCTGATTGGCGCGCTCGACGTGCTCAACGACCGCGAACGCCGCATCTTCGAGGCGCGGCGCCTCGCCGACGATCCGGTCACGCTGGAGGATCTGGCGTCCAAGTTCGGCGTGTCGCGCGAGCGCGTGCGCCAGATCGAAGTGCGCGCTTTCGAGAAAGTGCAAAAGGCGGTGAAGAGCCGCATCGCCGCCATAGAGCAACCCAAGGAATCGGCTGCAATTGCGGCGCACTAATCTACGACGACGTCACCATCGTCATCTTCATGGCCGGGCACCTTGCCCGGCCATTTTTTGCGCGGAAATGGGTGGAAGTTGCTGAAGCATTGATTCACGCGGCGCAAGGGTCTACCAAACTGCGGCGGGGCGCATATGAAATACTGAAAGAGGCTCTTTTGTCCGGCGCCGCCGCTTCCTTCCGCTTTAATCCGACCGACCGCATCCGCCGCTCGAGCACGTGGCTGACAGGGTTTGCGCTTTTGCTGTTCAGCACCGCGGCCTTCGCCCACGCCGGCGAACCGCCTCACGAAGAGATCGGGTGGACGAGCTGGGAGTTCGAGCCCGAGATATTCATCCTCACTTTCATCGCGTGCCTGATCTACGCCGCCGGCATCGTGCGCCGGCCGGTAACCAGCGATCACCTGCGGCTGTGGCGGCACACTGCCTATTTCGGCGGCGTCTTTGCAGTGTTCGTGTCGTTGGAATCGCCGGTCGACGCCATGGCCAATCATCTGTTCTGGATACACCAGATCCAGCATATGCAGTTGCGCATGATCGGCCCGATGTTGATCGCGCTTTCAGCGCCGCAGGCCATGCTGATCAGCGGATTGCCTTCCGTCCTTCGGCATGGCGCGCTGGCGCCGTTCGCCGGCAGCGGCTCCCTGCAAAGGCTTTTCCACATTCTCACCAACGCAACGGCGGTGACAGTGTTGTTCATCGCCGCACTCTATGTCTGGCAATACCCCCCCTATCACAACGCCACGATCCTGAACGACGGCATCCATTACACCATGCATGTCACGATGCTAGCTGCCGGCTTGTTGTTCTGGTGGCGCATCTTCGATATGCGGCCGCCGCCGATGGGGCTTTCCTACGGCACACGGCTGATGATGCTGTGGATCGCCACGCTCTCGCAGATCGGTCTCGGCGCCTACACAACGCTCAAGAGCGAGGTGCTTTATCCGGCTTATGACGTGGCCAACCGCCTGTTCGGCATGAATCCGCTCACCGACGAATTGATCGGCGGGTTCATCATCTGGGTGCCGAGCAGCATGATGTGCCTGCTGGCGGCAATCCTCGTCATCCATCTCTGGGGTGTCCATGAGATGCGGGCCGACGAAAAGCGTATCGCCTGGTCAGCATCGAATTCCGCCGCGTTGCGCTATCCGACCACGGGCGCGGAACTGTTGGCGCGGGCGCGACCGAAGAACCGAATGTTGGCAATCGGCGTTGCAGCTTTTGCAATTTCGATCTTCGGCCTAGCGATCTTCGTCGGCGTGCTGAATCATCTCAATGGCGAAACCCGCAACGGGCTGCTGGCGCACGCTGTGGCGGCACCGCACGCAGCGATGCGGTAGCTCGCTACTCGCCCCAGGCGCGGAAGGCTTCCTCGAAGGCGCGCTGACCGGGCGTGCCTTTTTCCACCGCCAGGATGGCGCGCTTGCCGCTGGTGTAGACGACCGGAATGTCGAGCCAGTCGCGATCCTTGAGCATCTGGATGTTGCGCTGCTTGTCGATGTCCACCGCCGATAGGCCAATGAGGAAATAACCGTTGGTCACCTTCACCGCCAGGCCGGCCAGCGGGACGCCGCGCGCCTGTTCGCCCGATTTCATCAGCACGCCTGGCACATTGCCGATGCCGCCCTGATCGAAATCCGCCGGCAGCGTAAACTGGACCTCGATAGTGTGGCTGGCCGGCAGCGCTTTGTCGGTGTTGCGCCGCAGCGACCAGGTCATACGCATGTGGCGCTCGGGGATCTCGACGTCGGCGCGCACCGTCAATTCCGGCGCCAGCCCCTGCCCGGGCGAAACGGTTTCAGTGCGCCAGATCGCCGAGCCCACGTAACGCTTGCCCTTGGGGTCGCCCGGCTCCTCGTCGTAGAGCACGACCTTCTGCGCCACCGCAGCGGCCGGCGCCGTGGCAGTCTTGGAAGCGGTATTACTCTCGCCGATGCGGTCGGCGATTTTCGGGCGGGTGGGTGGCGGCGTTGCCGGGCGCGGCTTCGGCGCCGTAGCACTGCGCAGGCTCGCTACCATCGTCAAGATCGTCTTGCGCTGCCAGTAGCCGGCACCGGCAAGCCCTGCAATCACCAAGAGCAGCAGCACCAGCTTGACGATGCGGCCACGCGAGCGAACCGGTGGGGCATAGGACTCGTGGGCGTCGTAGGACGGCGTCGGCTGCAACGGGCCCTCGGGCCGTTCGTGCGCCCGCGGCCACGCCGGCGGCGGCGCCTCCTCGATCAAGTCCGGCTCGCTAACCGGCGCATTGTCAGTCGCGGGCGGCTCGAAATAATGCACATCGGGGCCGGCCCGGCCCTCGTCGACGCGCGGCCGCTGATCGTCGGGCATGGCCTCGTAAAATTCGCGCGCCGACCGGCGTGCGTGTGCCGCGGCAGCGCCCAAATTGTCGGCTTCGGCCATGGTTTCGCGGAAACCGCGTATTCCCTCGTCACGTGGCACGGGCGGGTGCGCTTGCGGTGCACCGGTCTGTTCGTCCGGCCATGCACGTTTGGTAGCGTCGGCCTCGACCTTGCGGATTGCCTCCTCCAGCGCCAGCCGCTCGCGCGTGATGTCGGATTCCTCGAGCGGGGGATCGACGCCGCGCAACTGGTTGACCAGCGCCGCGCGCGCGCGCTCATACAGTACGCGGCGGTTCTCGCCGGTATTGCTTTCGAGGCCGGCGACGGCACGGGAGATCAGCGGATGATAATCAGCCATTGCATGTCACGTGAACTAACTTCTTGTCCTTTTTTCGCCGCATCTTACTCGAAAGGGTTCTTCATCAGAATGGTGTCCTCGCGCTCCGGGCTGGTCGAGAGCAGCGCCACCGGGCAGCCGACCAGCTCCTCGATTCGGCGCACGTATTTTATGGCCTGCGCCGGCAATTGCGCCCAAGAACGAGCGTGCGCGGTCGGCTCTTTCCAGCCGGCAATGGCCTCGTAGATCGGCTCCACCCGCGCCTGCGCCCGCTCGCCGGCCGGCAGGTAGTCGATAGTGCGGCCGTCGAGCTTGTAGCCGGTGCAGACCTTGATCTCGTCGAAGCCGTCGAGAATGTCGAGCTTGGTGAGTGCCAGCCCATCGATGCCGCAGGTCTGCACGGTCTGGCGAACCAGTACGGCGTCGAACCAGCCGCAGCGGCGCGCGCGGCCGGTGACGGTGCCGAATTCGCGGCCGCGCTCGCCGAGCATCCGGCCAACCGGGTTGTCCATCTGATCGGTCGGAAATGGGCCAAGACCCACGCGCGTGGTATAGGCCTTGCAGATGCCGAGCACGTAGTCGATTGCGTTGGGCCCGAGCCCGGAGCCGGTCGCCGCCTGCGCCGCCACGGTGTTGGACGAGGTCACGTAGGGATAAGTGCCGTGATCGATGTCGAGCAGAGCGCCTTGCGCGCCCTCGAACAGAATGCGCTTGCCCTCGCGCCGCTTGGTGTCGAGCAGCGACCAGACCGAATCCATATAGGGCAGCACTTTCGGCGCCACCGCAGCGAGCGCTTCGTAAACGGCGGCCGGTTTGATCTCGGCCAGATCGTGGCCGCGGCGCAGCGCATTGTGGTGGGCGAGCAGCCGGTCGATCTTACCGCCGAGCGCCGGCAAGTCGGCGAGATCCATGAAACGGATGGCGCGGCGGCCGACCTTGTCCTCATAGGCCGGGCCGATGCCGCGCTTGGTGGTGCCAATCCGGGTAGCTGCATCGTCGGCCTCGCGTACCGCTTCGAGCTCGCGATGCAGCGGCAGGATCAATGGGGCGTTTTCGGCGATGCGGAGATTGTCCGGGGTCACCCTGATGCCTTGTTTTTCGAGCTGGGCGATCTCGTCGATGAGCGCCTGCGGATCGACTACCACGCCGTTGCCGATGATCGAGAGCTTGCCGCCGCGAACGACGCCCGACGGCAGCAGCGACAGCTTGTAGGTGGTGCTGTCGATCACCAACGTATGGCCCGCATTATGGCCGCCCTGGAAGCGGACGACGATGTCGGCCTGTTCGGATAGCCAGTCGACGATCTTGCCCTTGCCTTCGTCGCCCCACTGGGACCCGACTACTACCACATTGGCCATGCGGACTGCTTCCCTCCGCCAGCGCCCGGACACTTGCACCGGATGAAGCCGGCCAAGTCCACCTTCGGATAAAGGAAGCAGCGGGCCGAGGCAAGGCCCGCCGGCCCCGCGCGCCCTTTCAAGCGCTTGATCCTGCGTCGTTATTTCTAAAATGCAGCGGCTTGGCCTGCTGCACCTGCGGCAACGCGCGCACCTGGGCCAGTACCACGTCCGGCAATTCGCCGTCGATCTCAATCAGCGCAATGGCATTGCCGCCGGGCGCCTCGCGGCCGACATGGAAAGTAGCGATGTTGATGCCCGCCTCGCCCAGCGTTGAGGAGAATTTGCCGATGAAGCCGGGTTTGTCGAAATTGGTGATGTAAATCATCGACGGGCCGAATTCGGCGTCCATGCGGATGCCCTTGATATTGACGATGCGCGGGCGGCCGTCGGCAAACACCGTGCCGGAGACCGAGCGGGTCTGTTTTTCGGTCACGATTGTCACCGTGATCAGGCTTTCGTAGTCGCCGACCGTCTCGCGCGTGGTTTCCTCCACCGCCATGCCGCGCTCGCGCGCCAGGATCGGCGCCGACACAACGTTGACGTCACCCAGCATCGGCCGCAGCAGACCGGACAAGGCCGCTGAGGTGAGCGCCTTGATGTTCATGTGCGCCACCGCACCTTCGTAGGTGATGTGCACTTCCTTGATCGGATTTTCGGTGAGCTGGCCGGCGAAGGAGCCGAGCTTCTCGGTCAGCGAGACGAACGGCTTGAGCTTGGGCGCCTCCTCGGCGCTAATAGAGGGGAAGTTGACAGCATTGGAGATAGCGCCGCGCAACAGATAGTCCGACATCTGCTCGGCGACCTGCAGCGCGACGTTTTCCTGTGCCTCGCTGGTGGCGGCGCCAAGATGCGGCGTGCACACCACGTTTGGCAGGCCGAATAGCGGACTTGTCGTGGCGGGCTCGGTAACGAAGACGTCGAAGGCGGCGCCGGCGATCTGGCCGGATTGCAGCGCCGCGGCGATAGCCGCTTCGTCCACCAGCCCGCCGCGCGCGCAATTGATGATGCGCGCACCCTTCTTCGTCTTCGCGATGGCGGCGGCGTCGATGATGTTCCTGGTCTTGTCGGTGAGCGGCGTATGCAAAGTGATAAAATCGGCGCGCTTGAACAGCTCGTCGAGCTCGACCTTCTCGACGCCGATTTCGGTCGCGCGCTCATGCGATAGGAACGGGTCATAGGCAATCACCTTCATCTTCAAGCCGATCGCGCGGTCAGCGACGATCGAGCCGATGTTGCCGCAGCCGATTATGCCGAGCGTCTTGCTGAAGATCTCGACGCCCATGAATTTGTTCTTTTCCCATTTGCCGGCGCGAGTCGAGAGGTCGGCCTCCGGGATCTGGCGCGCCAGCGCCAGCATCAGCGAAACGGCATGTTCCGCGGTGGTGATGGAATTGCCGAACGGCGTGTTCATCACGATGATACCCTTCGCCGTCGCTGCAGCAATGTCCACGTTGTCGACGCCGATGCCGGCGCGGCCGATCACCTTCAGGTTTTTCGCCCTTTCAATAATTTTGGGCGAGACCTTGGTGGCCGAGCGGATGGCGAGGCCGTCGAAGGCGCCGATAGTTTCGGCAAGCTTTTCCTTGTCCTTGCCGAGCGCGGGCTGGAAATCGACCTCGATGCCGCGATTCTTGAAGATCTGCACGGCGGCGGGCGAGAGAGCGTCGGAGATAAGTACTTTGGGCATAGCTCAAGCCGCCTTCGGCAGCGCCGCTTTCGTTTGCGCGAAGGCCCAGTCGAGCCAGGCCGTGAGCGCCTCAACGTCGCTTGTCTCCACCGTCGCCCCGCACCAGATGCGCAGGCCCGGCGGCGCGTCGCGGTAATAGGCGATGTCATAGGCGACGCTTTCTTTCTCCAACAGCGCGGCGAGCGACTTGGCGAAGGCCGCCTGCTCGTCGGCCTTAAGCCGCGTCACCGCCGCATCGACCACCTTCAGACACACCGAGGTGTTGGAGCGTTCATTGGCGTTGACGGCGAGATGATCGACCCAGTGCGTGCGCTTCACCCAGTCAGCGATCGCCTTGGCGTTGGCGTCGGAGCGCGCGACAGTGCCAGCAAGCCCGCCGACCGACTTCGCCCAGGCCAGTGCGTCGAGATAATCCTCCACGCACAGCATGGACGGCGTGTTGATGGTCTCGCCGGCGAAGATGCTGTCGTTGAGCTTGCCGCCTTTGGTCAGGCGGAAGATCTTGGGCAGCGGCCAGGCCGGCTTATGGCCCTCCAGCCGCTCGACCGCGCGGGGCGAGAGGATCAGCATGCCATGCGCGCCCTCCCCGCCCAGCGCTTTTTGCCAGGAGAAGGTGGCGACATCGAGCTTCGACCAATCGAGCCTTTGCGCGAAGGCCGCCGAGGTGGCATCGCAGATCGTCAGCCCTTCGCGGTCGGCCGCAATCCAGTCGCCGTTTGGCACGCGCACGCCGGAGGTGGTGCCATTCCAGGTGAAGACGACGTCGGTGGAAAAATCGATTTTATGGAGCTTGGGCAGCTCGCCATAGGGCGCTTTCAACACCGTGATGTTTTTTAGCTTCAATTGTTTTTCGACGTCGGTGAGCCAGCCTTCGCCGAATGATTCCCAGGCCAACATGGTGACCGGCCGCGCGCCCAGAAGCGACCACAGCGCCATCTCCACCGCGCCGGTATCGGAGGCCGGCACGATGCCGATGCGATAATCGGCGGGAACTTCCAGCACCTCGCGGGTGAGATCGATTGCGCGCTTGAGCTTCGCCTTGCCGATCTTGGATCGGTGCGAGCGCGCCAGGGCCGCGTCGGTGAGAGTTTGCAGGCTCCAGCCGGGGCGCTTGGCGCAGGGGCCGGACGAGAAGTGCGGAACCGCCGGCCGCACGCCTGGCTTCAAATCGGTCATGGTCTACCCTTCCAGATAGGCGCCCCTCGTTGGGGAGGGGTGTCCCACTGGCGGAGATAGGCCGGTTGACGCGCGGCGTCAACTGCCGCTTCGCCTGCAAGATGTCGGTTAAGAAGCGGGATTACGAAGCGCTAGAACCGCACTGCGATGCCGGCGCGGCCGGTATTGAGAGTGGATTTGATGCCGTTCACCGAGCCCCAGGCGATGTATTCCCATTCCGCGCGCACGAACAGGTTCGGCAGCACGGCCACGTCCACGCCGAGTCCCGCAACGAAGCCACCCATATAGACATTGTCCTGGCCGTCGGATTGCGTCACCGGGCCGAAGGTGTCGCTGCCGGTGCCGCTCATGGCATCGGTCACAGTCGCGGAGGTCAAATAGTTGAAGCGCCCGACCGCGACACCGAGCATGGCTTAAGGCAGGAACTGGCCGATGGCATATCCGGCGCGCCCGCGCACCGTCGCATAGTCAATGAGCTTAAGCGAAACCGAGCCTTGCCGGAGCGCATCGTGAATGACGCCGTCGGAGGTGGTCACGAGACGTTCGATCGAATCGGTCGCTTGGGAATTGAGGCTCGTCGAACGATTGAAGGTAATGTGGGCGCCAAGCACGAGCTGCTCCATCTGCCAATTGTAGCCGAGGAAGGCGCCCCATTGCTGGCCGTCGGTGACGATCTTCGGCAATGTTGTCCAGTTAGACGGACTAAACTCGGACTCGATCGTGCTGTTGCGCAGGATGTAGGCGATCTCCGAGCTGGCGGCATTGCCGAAATCCGCGCTCATATTCGAATAGCCAAAGGTCACGCCGAGCGAGAGACCATCCCAACGGACCGGTCTAGCATCAAAAGCCGCAATGAGCCGCGCAGGAAGGAGTTGTCGAGCTAGTCGGCGGCCGCCGCCGGCGCAACCGGTACGAAGGCAACCGGCGCGCAGATCATGAGACCCGCGACGAGCCCCCGCAGACGCGGAATCTGGGATACGGTCCGAAGAGCGCGGCTGCCAGCGATCAAGTTACTGCGCCGGGTGAAGATCATCAAAGCTCCAACGCAAGCCGAGGCGCACCTCGTGCGCGGCAACGTTTTGGAATGTCATGCTGCCAAAGGAATCGTTCGCGGTCTGCACATCACCAAAATCGATGTAGCGATATCCGAGATCGACCATGAGGTGAGGCGTCACGACGTAGCCAAAACCGGCCATGACGGCCCAAGAGAAATTCCACTGGGTGTGCGTCGTGTCGCCGCTGAACGGCGGAGCGAGTGTGCTCGTGTAATCGAAGGCACGTAGATAGGCGGCGCCGGTGCCGGCGCCGATATAGGGCGTTATATTGTACCAGGTTCCGAGATCGATATAGCCGTTGAACAGCCCGCTGACCGCCGAAATCTTGGCGGTGACGTCGCCCAGCGTCGCGATCGTGCCCTGGTATTTCAGCGGCAGGGAATAGTCGACAGTAAAGTCGGTGCGCAGCCACTGGCTTTTAAAGCCGGCTCCGACACCGAACATGACGCCATCGCCGAGGCTGCTGTCAGTCGGGTCAGTGTAGCCAAATGCGGATTCGGCACCGTCGAGCCTGCCCCAGTTGTAGCCGACCTCGCCACGCAGATACCAGCCGGAGTTGGGGTCGATCAGTGGTGGCGCCTGCCATTCTTCGGCGGGCGGCGGCAGGATGTTTGGCACATCTGCGGCCATGGCGCCGGTGGCTTGCGTCAGCGCAACGCCCACAAAAGCAGACATCCTCAACCGACTCATAACCGCATTCCCTTTGCGATCGCCGCCAATGATGAAATCCATAAACGCCTACCAGACATGCCATCGCCCCTTCTCAAATTCGCGGCGGACGGCGAAACAGCCAAGAGTTAGGAGAACGATGGCAGGAAAGTCTTAAGTGGCCCTTAACCTTGATTTTTAACCACGAAATTTAATGATGATGCACGGGCCGCGAATGCTCACGACACGTCACACCTGACGAATCGCGCGTGCTAGGAAATCGTTTACGGTTTGGACGCCGAGGTTCAGGCTGCGACTTCGCTCAGCGCCTCGACCACGTCGGCGACCACCGCCTCGACCAACACCTTGTCGTCGCCCTCGCCCATCACCCGGATCACCGGCTCGGTGCCGGAGGGCCGCACGATCAGCCGACCACCCAGTCCAAGCTTTTTCTCGGCGCTGGTGATGGCGGAACGCACGGTGGCGTTCTCCAGCGGCTTGCCGTTGCGGTAGCGGACGTTCTTGAGCACCTGCGGAAGCGGCTCGAAGCGATGGCAGACTTCGGACACCGGCTTGTTGCTGCGCTTGACCATGGCCAGCACCTGCAGGGCGGCGATGAAGCCGTCGCCGGTGGTGGTGTAGTCGGACATGATGATGTGGCCGGACGGCTCGCCGCCAAGATTGTGTCCGTGCTTGCGCATGTATTCGAGCACGTAGCGGTCGCCGACCGGGGTGCGGATGAGTTCGAGGCCGAGACCCTTGAGATGGCGCTCGAGCCCGAGATTGGACATCACGGTCGCGACGACACCGGGCTTTGGCAGCCGGCCGTCTTGCTTCCAGCTTTCGGCAATGACCGCGAGCAGCTGGTCGCCATCCACCACGTGGCCGCGCTCGTCAACGATCAGCACGCGGTCGGCGTCGCCATCCAGCGCGATGCCGATGTCAGCGCGCATCTCGCGCACCTTGCGGCAGAGCGCGGCGAGATCGGTCGATCCGCATTCCTTGTTGATGTTGAAACCGTCGGGATCGACGCCGATTGAGATCACGTCGGCGCCCAATTCCCACAGCGCATTGGGCGCCACCCGGTAGGCGGCACCGTTGGCGCAATCGATTACCACGCGCAAACCCTCAAGATTGACGCTCTTGGGCAGCGTAAGCTTGGCGAACTCAATATAGCGGTCCTGCACGCCGTCGATGCGCTTGGCGCGGCCGAGATCGGCGCCGGTAGCCAGCCGGCTGGTGAGATCGGAATCGAGCAGCGCCTCGATCTCCTTCTCGACTTCGTCGCTGAGCTTGAAGCCGTCGGGACCGAACAGCTTGATGCCGTTGTCGTCGAACGGATTATGCGAGGCCGAGATCATGACGCCGAGATCGGCGCGCATCGAGCGCGCCAGCATGCCGACAGCCGGCGTCGGGATCGGGCCGGTGAGCAGCACGTCCATGCCGACCGAGGTGAAACCGGCGACCAGCGCATTCTCGATCATGTAGCCGGAGAGGCGGGTGTCCTTGCCAATCAAGACACGGTGCCGGTGCTCACCATTCTTGAACACCAGGCCGGCGGCCTGGCCGACCTTGAGCGCCAGTTCCGGCGTAATAACCTTGTTAGCGCGGCCGCGAATGCCGTCGGTGCCGAAATAACGACGAACCATAAATTGCCCCTCGACGGCTACTTGGTCTTGCAGCCCTTGAATGCCTGGCTACCGGGAGGGCGGCATAGCGTGCCCCCGAAGGCTCTATAATACGGCCAAGGCGGTGAAATTACTTCAAAAATTGTGAGTAATCGTTACGAAGCGGGATTAATGGCGGATTCCGCGCCCACCGGCCACGGGAAGGCGCCCCGGTGCCACCGGTTTCGCTGACCCCTACCCCTGTGCTACCCCGAGAACCGGCCATCCGACCCCAGAGTTATCCCCAATGAAGAACATCGCCTGCATCGACGACCTGCGCATGCTCGCCCGCCGCAAAGTGCCGCGCGCTTTTTTCGATTACGCCGACAGCGGCTCCTATAATGAGGAGACCTTGCGCGCCAACCGGAGCGACCTTGAAGCGATTAAGCTGCGCCAAAGGGTGCTGGTGGACGTCTCGCAGCGCAGCCTCACAACAACCGTCGTCGGGCAGAAGGTATCGGCCCCGTTGATCCTCGCCCCGGTGGGGCTCACCGGCATGCAGCACGGCAATGGCGAGATTCTCAGTGCCCAGGCCGCCGACGAGGCTGGCATCCCTTACGCGCTCTCCACCATGTCGATCTGTTCCGTTGAGGATGTGGCGCAAGCAACGCGCAAACCTTTCTGGTTCCAGCTCTACGTGATCCGCGACCGCGGCTTCTCCAAAGACATCCTGGGGCGGGCGGCGGCGGCCAAATGCAACGCGCTGGTGCTGACCGTCGACCTGCAGGTGCTCGGCCAGCGTCACCGCGACATCAAGAATGGCATGACGGTGCCGCCGGAAATCCGCATCAAGAACATCATCGACATCGCCAGCAAGCCGGCCTGGGCGTTTGGCATCCTGATGGGCAAGCGCAAGACTTTCGGCAATCTCGCCGGCCACGTGAAGGGTATGAACAATGTCAATTCGCTTGCTGAGTGGATCGGCACGCAGTTCGACCCGGCGCTGAGCTGGAAAGACGTCGAGTGGATCAAGAAGATCTGGCCGGGCAAGCTGATCCTGAAGGGCATCCTCGACCCCGAGGATGCCAAGACCGCGGTCAAACTCGGTGCCGACGCCATTGTGGTGTCGAACCACGGCGGCCGCCAGCTCGACGGTGCACCGTCCTCGATTTCGGCGCTGCCGGCGGTCGTCGACGCGGTCGGCTCCGCGACCGAGGTGCTGTTCGACGGCGGCATCCGCACCGGTGCCGACATCCTGCGCGCGCTGGGCCTGGGGGCACACGCCTGCATGATCGGCCGCGCCTATATCTACGGGCTCGGCGCCGGCGGCAAAGCCGGTGTCGCCAAGGCGATCGACATCCTCAAGAACGAGCTCAGCGTCGCCATGGCGCTCACGGGCACCGTTAAGATTTCCGACATCGATGGCAGCGTGATCGCGGGCGGCGAGGCGCGGAAGAAACCGGCGGCGCGGAAGCGGAAGACGTAGACACGATAATCCGCTCATCCCCGCGTAAGCGGGCAACCAGGTAGCTGCTTCAGCAAGTCTGAATTCCCGCTTTCGCGATAATGAACGGCCTAGCTCACACCTCCTTCAGCCCCAACGCCAAGTCGTTGCCGGTGGCGCCGTAGTATTTGTAGGGCAGGAACTTGCCGCTGATGCCGAGCTTGACGCGGTCGCCCTTGGGATCGCTCTGGCGTCCCACCTCCATGTCGAGGTCGATCGCCGACATGATGCCGTCGCCGAACTCCTCCTCGATCAACGCCTTCAGCGCCGGTCCGTTGATCATGATCAGCTCGTAGAAGCGGTAGATCAGCGGATCGGTCGGCGGCATCGGCGTACCACGCAGGGGCACTTCGTTGAGCAGGGTCTGCTCGGATTTGGACAGACCGAACAATTTTGCGGCATTGGCTGCCTGCGGTTTGGTCAGTTTCATCTGGCCCAGGATCGCCCCGGTGACCAGGATCGGCGACATGCCGCCGATCTGCTCGCAGATGTATTTCCACGTCCAATCCTTCTCGCGCTTGATGTCGAGGAGTTTTTCGGTGAGTTCGGCACGGGTCATGGCTAACTCCTTTGGCTGCGGCCGCAATGGGTCACGCTGGGGTTTCGAGCAATTTTTGCGCCAGCCTCGCGCCCATCTTGCCAAATTTCGCCTCCCATGCCACCCGAAGTGTCATGACGGCGGAAGTAACGATCAACGATGGCGCGCGGCTTAGCCCACATGCCTTGCGCGCCGCCGTGCTCGGCGAGGTGCATGCGCGGCCGTTCACGGCCATCGAGACGCCGCGACGCATCCTGCATTTCGGCTTCGATACGGGCGGCGGGGCCGCTCAGCGCGACCGCGACGCGTTGACCGATTTCTGCGCCCGCCGCGGGCTCGAGCCACTTCAAACGGCGGCCAAGCATCACCGCATCACGTTCGGCGGCGCGACCCTGCGCTGGGAGCAGCATTCAGAATTCACCACCTATACCTGGGAGCTGCCCTCGGAATCGTCCGTGCCGTTCCATCCCGCCGCCTCTTCACTGGCGGCGCCAATGGCCAGCGTGCCGCAGCCCGGCCCGGTGCTGGTGGCGCTCGAGCTGCATCTGTTGGCCGACGATCAAAAGAAGAAAGTCGCGACCGAAAAGCTGTTTGACCGCGCCAGCCTGGCGGTGGCGGAGAATTCCGACGGCAACGCGTTGTTCGCCACCGACTTCCAGGCCGATCCGTCCGGTTTCGTGCGCGTGCTGGTGCTCGACCGCGGGCTCGGGCCGGAACGGGCCGGCGCCGTGGTCCAGCGGATCATTGAGCTGGAGACTTACCGCACCCTGGCGCTGCTCGGCCTGCCAGAGGCGCAGCGGCTGATGCCATCGATCAACCGCATCGAGGGGCGGCTGGCCGAAGTGACCGACGAAATGCGGCACGCCGGCAAGCTGATCGACAATCAGCGCCTGCTTGAGGAATTGACCGAGCTGGCGTCCGAGCTGGAGGCGGGCGCGGCCGCCAGCCTGTTCCGCTTTGGCGCCAGCCGCGCCTATCATGAGATCGTGCAGCTGCGCCTCGCCACCATCGGCGAGCGCAAGGTCGAAGGATTGCCCACCTGGTCGTCGTTCCTGGCGCGGCGCATGTCGCCGGCCATGCGCACCTGCGCCACCACCGAGGCTCGCCAGGCCGACCTGTCGGAAAAGCTGGCGCGCGCGGCCAACCTCTTGCGCACGCGGGTGGACGTCGAGCTCGAGCGGCAGAACCGCGATTTGCTCAAATCGATGAACGACCGCACGCGGCTGCAACTGCGCCTGCAGACCACGGTCGAGGGCTTGTCGGTGGCGGCGGTGAGCTATTACGTGGTCGGGCTGTTCGCCTATCTGATGAAGGGCCTGCACGACGAAGGCGTGCCGGTCGACATTTCACTCGCCACCGCGCTGTTCGTGCCGGTCGCTGTGCTCGGCATCTGGTGGGTGGTGCGGCGCATCAGACGCCGCCACATTGCCGGCGACCGGAGCGACAGTGTGCTAAAATAGTGTCATGCGGAGGTGGTGCCATGAGCATCATGTATCATGACGGCAATAGACAATTGCAGGATCGCTTCGATAGCCGGCGCATTTTCGACAAGCTCGAAGAAAAATTGACCCGGATGGCGTTCAACGCCGACGACAAGGCCTTCATTGAGAGCATGGCCTATTTTTTTATCGCCACTGCCGACGCGGCGGGCCGGCCCGATTGCTCGTTCAAGGGCGGCATGCCTGGGTTCGTGCGCGTCACAGGCCCGTCCGAGCTGGCGTTTCCCGACTATGACGGCAACGGCATGTTCAAGAGCCTGGGCAATATAATCGTCAATGCAAACGTCGGGCTCCTGTTCATCGTCATGCACGACAAGCCTAAGCGGCTGCACATCAATGGCAGCGCCCGCGTCAGCGATACCGACCCGCTCCTGCACGAGACGGTCGGTGCGCAGCTCGTCGTCCGGGTCGCCGCCCGCGCGATATTTCCCAATTGTCCGCGCTATATCCCGACCATGCAGATGATGGGACCGTCGATCTACACGCCGCAGCCGAAAGCCGATCCGCCGGAACCGGCCTGGAAAACTTTCGACGATTTCAAGGATTGCGTGCATCCGCGTCAGCCAACCTGGAAGGGCTAATCATGCGCAGCGAGCGGTTCGACTTCCCCAACAGCAAGGGCGAAAAGCTCGCCGCCACGCTCGACCTGCCGCTGGGCGAGCCCACGGCTTTTGCGCTGTTCGCGCATTGCTTTACCTGCGGCAAGGATATCCGCGCCGCCAAGGTGATCGCCGAGCGGCTGTCGGTGCACGGCATCGCGGTGCTGCGCTTCGACTTCACCGGGCTGTGCAGCGGCGAAGGCGAGTTCGCCAACACGCATTTCTCCTCCAACGTCGACGATCTCGTCGCCGCCGCCGATCATGTGCGCCAGACGAGGAGCGCGCCGGCGCTGCTGATCGGCCACAGCCTAGGCGGCGCCGCGGTGCTGACGGCCGCGCACCGCATCGAAGAAGCGCGCGCCGTGGTCACCATCGCTGCGCCCTGCGATCCATCCCATGTCACCGGCCTGTTCAAGGAGCACGTCGATAAGATTAAGGAGCAAGGCGAGGTGGAAGTGGCGCTCGCCGGGCGGCCGTTCCGCATCACGCGCGCATTCATCGACAACGTGGCCGAGCAAAAATTGCGGGACTGCATCGGCAGCTTGCGCAAGGCGCTGCTGATCTTCCATTCGCCCACCGACGCTATCGTCGGCATTGACAATGCCTCGCACATCTTCACCGCCGCCAAGCATCCCAAGAGCTTCGTCTCGCTCGCCGGCGCCGACCATCTGCTGAGCAAGAAGAACGACGCGATCTATGTGGCCAACGTGATCGCGGCCTGGGCCGAGCGCTATCTCGACGTTCCGGCGAGCGTTCAGCAGGCGCAGAGCGAGGCCGGCGTGGTAGTCGTGCGCAAGACACGCAGCGGAAAATTCCAGCAGGAGATCATGAGCGGTCCGCACCGCTTCCTGGCCGACGAACCGGCGTCGGTCGGCGGGCTCGATTCCGGGCCGGGGCCTTATGATCTGCTGCTCGCCAGCCTCGGCGCCTGCACCTCGATGACGGTGCAGCTCTATGCCGAGCGCAAACAACTGCCACTCGAACGCATCACCGTGCGGCTGAGCCACGCCAAGATCCACGCCGAGGATTGCGAGAACTGCGAAACCAAGACGGGCATGATCGACCGCATCGACCGCACTATCACTTTCGAAGGCGATCTCGACACCGAGATGCGTAAACGGCTGTTGGAAATCGCCGACAAGTGCCCGGTGCACCGGACGCTGACCTCGGAGATCAATATCCGGACCTTCGAGCAGCCGGCCTGACTTTTCTTTGGAGCCGGACAGGTGTAATGACCGCGCCGCCATGCAGACCGCCGCGCACGCCCTGACGCAACAGTTCCTCGCCTGGGTGGCGGAAGCGCCGCGCAGCTATGCCGACGCCGAAGCCTGGCGGCGCAGCTGTCCCCACCTGTCCATCTGGGAAGACGCCATCGCCGACGGTCTGGTGCGCTTCGAGAACGGGGCCAGCATGCAGGCCTCGCGACTCGTGCTGACCGCGCGCGGGCGGGCGCGGCTTGGCCAGGGCTGAACCCGCAAGCGGTCGCACCTTCCCCGCCGGCCCTCCCCCATCCCTTGCGGCTTGACGGTCTCAAGCGCCTCGGACACACTAGAACAAATAGGGAACACACTCGGCGTGCCGGCCCGGCGAGCGGACCGGATCTCACCGCGTCTTCAGAGGGTTAGGAATGATCGCGCAGCTGCGCCAAAGCCTGCGGGCTCTGCAAAAGCCGGCCGGGATCGCCGACGGTCCCGGCGCCCTGCCGCTTGGCATCGCGGCGATCGACGCCGCGCTCGGCGGTGGCCTGGCACGCGGCGCGCTGCACGAGATCGCGGCCGCGGACGAGCCTCATCTCGCCGCCGCGGCCGGGTTTGCGCTGGGGGCGGCTTCTTCTCGCTCCTGCCTGGTCTGGATCGCCGAGGACATGGCGCTGGCCGAAAGCGGTGCACCCTACGGGCCCGGCCTCGAGGCCTTCGGGCTTCGTCCCGAACGGCTGCTGACGGTGGCGGCCGCGCAGGCACGCAACCTGCTGTGGGCGATGGAGGAAGCGCTGCGCTGCCGCGCCGTCGCGGCGGTGATCGGCGAATTGCGTCACGGCGAGATCGACCCGGTGGCAGTGCGCCGGCTCTCGCTTGCCGCTGCGCAAAGCGGCGCGCTGGCGCTGCTGCTGCGCGGCTCGCCGCCGCGCGACGCCTCCACCGCGGCGACGCGCTGGGTCGTTTCCGCCGCGCCGAATGATTGCTTCGTCGTGCAACTGACGCGTAACCGCCGCGGTCCGCTCGGATCATGGATGCTGCAATGGAGTGACGACGATGAGCGCTTCGTGCCCGCAACGCATGCTCAGCCTGTGGCTGCGCCGGCTGCCGACCGACCGCATCGAAAGGTTGCGTGAACGGACGACGGTGCCACTGGTCGTCTACGGCAAGCGCGGCAATGCCGAATTGCTCACCGCCGTGGACGACATAGCGGAGCGGCTCGGCCTTTCGCCCGGCGTGGCGCTGGCGCAGGCGCGCGCCATGCATCCGGGCATCGAGGCCATCGCGGAAGACGCCGGGGCAGACAGCCAACTGCTGGAATCGGTCGCCGACTGGTGCCTGCGCTACACGCCGCTGGTGGCGTGCGATCCGCCCGACGGCCTGCTGCTCGACACCACCGGCTGCGCACATCTCTATGGCGGCGAGGACGCGCTGGTGGCCGATCTCAGCGGCCGGCTGGAGAGAGCCGGCCTCGCCTATCGCATCGCCATCGCCGGCAGCATCGGCGCCGCCTGGGCCGTCGCCCATTATGGAGAGCCGGGAAGTTTTGCGTGCGGCGAAGAGCGCGCATTGCTGGCGCCGTTGCCACTCACCGCGCTGCGGCTTGACGCTGGCACCGTGGCAGCGCTGGCGCGCGTCGGCCTCAAACGCATCGGCAACATGATCGATCTGCCCCGCGCGCCGCTGACTGCGCGCTTCGGCGCGGACCTGCTGCGCCAGCTCGACCGCGCGCTGGGGGCCGAACACGAGCCGCTGACGCCGCGGCTGCCGGCGGCGCCTTACGTTGCCGAGCAGCGCTTTGCCGAGCCGATCGCGCACGAGCAGGACGTGCTGGCTAGCGTGGCGCGTCTGGCGAGGCGATTGGAAATCGCGCTCGAGCGGCGCGGCGACGGCGCCCGCCGGCTCGAGCTCACACTATTCCGCACCGACGGCGCGCTGCGCCGCATCGCCGCTGGCACATCGCGGCCCTTGCGCGATCCTGCGCAAATCCGCGCGCTGTTCGTCGAGCGGCTCAACGCACTGTCCGACACGCTCGATCCCGGCTTCGGCTTCGACATGGCGCGGCTCTCGGTGCTGGTGGTCGAGCCCTGCCCGCCCGAACAAATCGGGATTGGCAGCGCAGAGGACGCGGCCGAACTCGACCGCCTCATCGACCGGCTGAGCGCGCGGCTGGGCGCGTGCCGCGTGCGCCGGCCGGTGGCGCAGGACAGCCATATTCCTGAAATCGCCGGATCTTGCGTGCCGGCGCAGATGACGGGGACCGATAACGGCTGGGACGCGTTCCGCCGCCACTGCGCCGACGCCGGCTTGGCGCCGCGGCCCTTGCGGCTGCTGGCGCGGCCGGAGCCGATCGAAGCGGTGGCCGAAGTGCCGGACGGCCCGCCTTTGCGCTTCCGCTGGCGGCGCGCGCTGCACGAAGTGATTGCCGCCGAAGGCCCCGAGCGCATCGAGGGCGCCTGGTGGAGCGAACATGGCGGACCGGCGCGGGATTATTTCCGCGTCGAGGACAAATCTAGTTTGCGCTTCTGGCTGTTCCGCGCCGGGCTCTACCGCGACCTCGCCCAGGGCGCCGTCGCGCCGAGTTGGTTCCTGCACGGGACCTTTGCGTGACTTCTTACCCTCTCCCCTTGTGGGAGAGGGTGGTCCGAGCGAAGCGAGGACCGGGTGAGGGGGAAATGCCAAAGTACCGAGTTGAAAAATTCAAGCGGAGCCAAGCGCGTCATCTGCGTCATGCATTGACGGATGCTGAATTTGAGCTCTGGCAACTGCTTCGCTCGCGTCAACTCGCCGACACAAAATTCCGCCGGCAAGTGCCGCTCGGACCTTGGGTCGTTGACTCTGTGTCATTCGAACAAATGCTCGTCATTGAGGCAGATGGCAGTCAGCATGCTGAGAATGTACGCGATCAGATTCGCGATGCTGACTTGCGAAGCCGCGGCTTTCGCATCCTGCGTTTCTGGAACAACGACATCCTTGGGAATGCGGACGGCGTGCTCCAGCAAATCATGGACACGATCGAGCGATTCCCCTCACCCCGCGGCCTTCGGCCGCGACCCTCTCCCACAGGGGGAGAGGGTTAGTCAGTGCCTGTGTTGCGTCCATGCGTTATCTTGAATTCGCCGTTGCCTCCAATTTCTCCTTCCTGCGCGGGGCCTCGCACCCGGAAGAATTGATGGTGCAGGCGGCCCATTTGGAGCTGGCCGGCCTCGGGCTGTGCGACCGCAATTCGGTCGCCGGTGTGGTACGCGCGCATCTGGCCAAGCGCGAGCAGAGCCTGCCGCTTCGTTATCACCCAGGCGCGCGGTTGGTGTTCGCCGACGGCACGCCGGACATTCTGGCCTATCCACGCGACCGCGCCGCCTGGGGCAGGCTCTGCCGCCTGCTCACGCTCGGCAATCTGCGCGCCAAGAAGGGCGACTGCATCCTGCATCTCGACGATTTGCTCGCACACAGTTTTGGGCTCGAATTGATTGCCATGGACGGCACGGCGCGGTTACTCGCTCAACTGCGCGAAGCGGCCCCCGACCGCGTCCGGTTGGCGGCCTCGATGCTCTATCGCGGGCGCGACCGGGCAAGACTCAAGCGGCTGACGGCGCTGGCGCGCGAAACCCAGGTGCCGCTGCTCGCGGTCAACGACGCGCTCTATCATCATCCTGACCGGCGCCCGCTGGCCGACGTGCTCACCTGCATTCGCGAGAAGGTCACCATCGACCGCGCCGGCCGCAAACTCGCCGCCAACGCCGAGCGCCATCTGAAGCCGCCGGAGGAAATGGCGCGCCTGTTCCGCGACGCGCCGGAAGCAATCGAAGAAACGATCAAGCTCAGCGCGGCTCTCAGTTTCTCACTCAATGAACTGCGCTACGAATATCCCGACGAGCAAGTGGCAGGCTTTGCCAGTGCGCAGGACGCGCTCGCACATCTGGCTTACGAGGGCGCGGCGCAGCGCTATCCAAACGGTATCCCCGCCAAGGTGCGCGCCGGCATCGACCATGAACTGAAACTGATCGCGCAACTGCAATACGCGCCCTATTTTATCACCGTGCACGACATCGTGCGCTTCGCGCGCTCGCAAGGCATCCTCTGCCAGGGCCGCGGCTCGGCGGCCAATTCCGCCGTCTGCTTCTGTCTCGGCATCACCGAGGTCGATCCCAACCGCGCCGATCTCTTGTTCGAACGCTTCATCTCGCCCGAGCGGCGTGAGCCGCCCGACATCGACGTCGATTTCGAGCACGAGCGGCGCGAAGAGGTCATTCAATACATCTACCGTAAATACGGGCGCGCGCGCGCCGACATCGCCGCCACCGTGATCTCCTATCGCGGGCGCTCGGCCATCCGCGAGGTCGGCAAGGCCTTCGGCTTGAGCGAAGACACCATCGGCGCGCTGTCGTCCTCGATCTGGGGCGGGGGCGGCGGCGGCACGGCCGATCTCACGCGCGCCGGCCTCTCCGCCGACAGCCGGCGTGTCAAGCAGATCGCGGCGCTAGCGCGCGAAATCGTCGGCTTCCCGCGCCATCTCTCCCAGCACGTCGGCGGCTTCATCATCACGAGGAGCCGGCTCGACAAGGTGATGCCGATCGGCAATGCGGCCATGGACGAGCGCACCTTCGTCGAATGGGACAAGGACGATCTCGACGCGCTCGGCATTCTCAAGATCGACGTGCTCGGCCTCGGCATGCTGAGCTGCCTGCGCAAGGCGCTGGACCTGGTGGAGCGGCATTACGGCGAGCGCCTGACACTGGCCACGATTCCCGCCGAGGACCCGGCGGTCTACCGCATGCTCGGCCGGGCGGATTCGCTCGGCGTGTTCCAGGTGGAAAGCCGCGCGCAGATGACCATGCTGCCGCGGCTGAAGCCGGTGAATTTCTACGACCTAGTGATCGAAGTGGCGATCGTACGCCCAGGCCCGATCCAGGGCGACATGGTGCATCCCTATTTGCGCCGGCGGCGCGGGCAGGAAGCGGTCACTTATCCGTCGAAGGCACTGGAAGCGGTGCTGCACAAGACCCTGGGCGTGCCGCTGTTCCAGGAGCAGGCCATGAAGATCGCCATCGTCGCCGCCGGCTTCACGCCGTCGGAGGCCGACAAGCTGCGCCGCGCCATGGCCACCTTCAAGCGCGTCGGCACCATTGGCACCTTCCAGCGCAAGATGATCGACGGCATGCTGGCCAACGGCTACGAGCGCGCCTTCGCCGAACGCTGCTTCCAGCAGATCGAGGGCTTCGGCGAATACGGCTTTCCGGAAAGCCACGCCGCCAGCTTCGCGCTGCTGGTCTATGCCTCGGCCTGGCTCAAGTGCCGCTATCCGGACGCCTTCGCCGCGGCGCTGCTCAACGCGCAGCCCATGGGCTTCTACGCGCCGGCGCAGATCGTGCGCGACGCACGCGAGCATGGCGTCGCGGTGCGCCCGCCCGACGTCAACCATTCGCAGTGGGATTCGATTTTGGAGCCGAGCCTGCCCGCCGCCGAACACCTGCACGACCTGCATCGCGAGATGCGCGATGACATTCGCGCCACGCATGCGCTGCGGCTGGGCCTGCGCGAGATCAAGGGGCTGAGCGAGGAGGACGGGAAGCGGGTGATGGAGCGGCGCGGCGGCGCTTACGATTCAGTGCGCGATGTCTGGCTGCGCACGGGCTTGAGCCCACGCGTGCTGGAGCGGTTGGCCGATGCCGATGCCTTCGGCTCGCTCGGCCTCAGCCGGCGCGAGGCGCTGTGGGCGGCCAAGGCACTCGGCCGCGTCGGCGACCGCGACGACGATCTGCCGTTGTTTACATCTTCACCTCGTCCCGCAGACGGGGAGAGGGAAAGAAGCCGCGAACCCGAGGTCGCCCTGCCGCCCATGCCGCTGGGCGAGGAAGTCATCAACGACTACCGCTTCCTCAGATTGTCGCTACGCGCGCATCCGGCCCGGTTCCTGCGCGCCGATCTCGGCGCCCGCGGCGCCCTGCGCAACGAAGCGCTGCGCGGCATCGCCACCGGAACGCGCGTGCGCATTTCCGGCTTGGTCACCTGCCGGCAACGGCCGGGCTCGGCCAAGGGCGTGGTGTTCATGACCATCGAGGACGAAAGCGCGGTCGCCAACGTAATAGTGTGGCCGAAAGTGTTCGAGCGCGTGCGGCCGGTGGTGCTGGGCGCGCGCTACGTGCTGGTTGCCGGCCGCGTGCAGGCGGAGAGCGGCGTCATCCACGTGGTGGCCGATCAACTTGAGGATCTCACGCCCTGGCTCACGCGGCTGGCCGAGCACGGCGGCGACATCGACGCGCTGGCGCGCTGCGATGAAGTGCGCCGGCCGATCGAGGATCAACGCGAGGCGCACGCCGCCGGCAGCCGGCACAGTCGTCTAGTGGCGCTGATGCGCGAAATGCCGGAACTGGTCTCCGACCTCGACGTGCCGGCGCGCGGCTCCGCCACGCGCCGACGCGAAGACAGGGACCAGGCATTAGTCGTCAGTAATCAGAAAAACTTCTGATGACTGATTTCTAATCACTGATCCCTGGCCCCTACATCGCAGGCGTTACGTCGCGGCCGACATACATGACCTTGGCCAACAGCGAGCCGTCCGGCTGCTTCTGCGAGGCCATGATGATGATGGGCGTGCCGGCTTTGAGTTCGCCCTTGTCGCCCTTGGCGACTGCGGCGATCACCGTCTGCGGCGTGACCACGATCTTCTTCTCACCGCCCTTGTATTTCACCATGAAGGTCTCGCCGTCCTTGGCCTTCACCATGCTCTCCACATAGGCGTTGGTCATGGTGCTGCCCGGCCGCGCGTCCCAGGCACCGTGCCGGTCCGGCACCTTGCCGCGCTGCGCCGGCAGGAAGATGTGCACCGAAAAGGCCTGGATACTGCCGTCGGCCTGCGGCATGCCGGCGACACCGATGAAACTGTCGTTCTTGATGTCCGCGAGCGAGGCCTTGACCAGCGCGGCCACGCGCGCGTCGTCGGCGACCTTGACGTTGAGCATGGCGCCGTCGCGCGTCTTGACCGACAGCATGGCGCCGTCGGCTTTCTCGATTTGGCCGCGGATGCGGCCCGGCTGCTGCGCCAGCGCGGCGGTAACAGAGAACGCCAGCACGATCGCCGTGGCGGCGAGCGCGCGTCGAGCCGTATTCAGCTTGTACATTATGTCCTCCCTGACGCAGCCGGCAGCGCCGGATCGTCAGGCAGAGAACCCCTTAGCCGCGCTTCTTATTCCGGCGCGGCTTTTTCAATTTCACCGGTGGCTCCGCCTTTTCTTCGACGGCCGGTTCCGGCGACACGCCGAGATCGGCCTCGACCAGCGCGCGCAGCTCCGCCGTCACTTCCGGGCGCACGCCAAACCACAATTCGAAGCCGCGCACCGCCTGGTGCAGCAGCATGCCGAGACCGTCGGCAACGCGTAGGCCGCGCTCACGCGCCGCTTTCAACAGGCCGGTTTCCAGCGGATCATAGACCAGGTCCGCCACCACCAGCGAAGCCGGGCAGCGCAGATTGATCTCGAGCGGCGGCTGTCCGACCATGCCGAGCGTGGTAGTGTTGACCAAGAGCCCGGCGCCGCCGAGCAAGCCGGTGATCTCGTCCCAGCCGGCCACGCGCACGCGCGTGCCGAATTGCTTCTGCACCGCCTCCGCCCGATCGACTGTGCGGTTGATCACATAAACGCGCTGCACCTCGCGCGCCAGCAGCGCGAAGGTCGCCGCGCGCGCGCCGCCGCCGGCGCCGAGCACCACCGCGCTTTCCAGGCCGCGGTCCCAGCCCGGCGTGGCGGCATCGAGATTGGCGAGAAAGCCCTCAACGTCGGTATTGGTCGAACGCAGCGTTTCGCCCTCGTACCACAACGTATTGGCGGCGCCGACCGCGCGCGCGCGCTCGTCCGGCGTCGACACCGCGAGCGCGGGCTGCTTGTGCGGCACCGTGACGTTGGCGCCGATATAACCGTGCGCGCGCAGGTTTTTCACGAATTCGACAAATTCTTCCGGCGGCACGGCCTCGCGCCGGTATTCGGCGTTGAGCTCGTGCTTCTTGATCCAGTAATTGTGGATCAGCGGCGAGCGCGAATGCGCCGCCGGCCAGGCGATGACGCAGACTAGTTTGCGTTCGGCGGCGGCGGCGCCGCCGGTTGCGGGGGCTTCATCGCTGGCAGGATTCATGCAATTTCCAGGCGTGGCGGCGCCCGCAATGGGCGGCAGGGTGTCCTCGGCGGGTTCGGCGGTAGGCTGCCCGGATCAGCGGCGCAGCACCGCATGTATTCTCCGCCTGCGGGGCCGTCAACGGTGGGAAATGCATGGCACGCAAGCTCGCTGCCGTCCGGCTTGACCGGACCGGCCGGTCATCACAAACAAGGTATATGCGCCGGCTGTCCCGCCGGCCGGGCGCGACGGCGATGGCCATGAAAGCCCTCTTCCTTGACTGCAACGATCAGCTGGCGCCGGTGTGGGACATGGTTGCCCACCCGGGCGACCCACCAATCGACGTCAACATGACACCGTTTGCGCGCGAAGAATTGCCGCTGATGCTCGACGGCTACGACGTCGTGCTCAACGACCACTCCCCGATGCCGACTGAGTTGGTGGCGCGCTGCAAGCAGCTCAAGCACATCGTATTCCTTGGCACCGGTGCCGCCAGCTACATGAACGTCGACGAGCTCAAGGCCCACGGCGTCATCGTCCACACCATCAAGGGCTACGGCGACACCGCGGTGGCCGAGCACGCGATTGCCCTAATGTTCGCCGCCGCGCGCGACGTGGCGCGCATGGACCGCGAAGTGCGGGCGGGCGTGTGGACGCCGCAGGAAGGCGTGCAGCTACACGGCAAGACGCTGGGCGTGATCGGGCTCGGCGGCATCGGGCGCGAGGTGGCGCACATGGGCAGGGGCATCGGCATGCACGTGATCGGCTGGAACCGGACGCGGCGCGCCGGCGTGCCGTTGGTCGAGCTCGATGCGCTGCTCGAGAACGCCGATGTGGTGTCGATCAACCTTACGCTCCACGACGAGACCCACGGCTTTCTATCCGCCAAGCGCATCGCGCAAATGAAGCCGGGCGCCATCCTGGTCAATACCGCGCGCGGTGCGCTAGTGGATGAGGCGGCGCTGATCGAAGCCCTGCAAAGTGGCCACATCCGCCACGCCGGACTCGACGTGTTCCACGATGAGCCGCTGAAGCCGGATCACCCGCTGGCGAAAATGGAGAACGTCACCCTCACCTCGCACGCCGCCTTCCGCACCCTGGAAGCCTCGATGACGCTGCTGCGGCGGGCGATCGATATCGTGAAGAAGCTTCGCTGACCCGAACTCCGATCATTCCCGCGCAAGCGGGAATCCAGGGCGACAAATTCAAAGTCAAAAGTTTATTGCTCTGGGTCCCCGCTTTCGCGGGGACGAACGGATGTTGGACGGACGTTAGTAAAGCCCTGGTGTCGCGCCGCCGTCGACGGAGATCGCGGTGCCCTGGATGTGCCGGCCTTTGGCGCTGGCCAGGAACACCGCCAGCTCGGCGATATCCTCTGGCTTGCCGATGCGGCGCAGGCCGCTCTTGCTCAGCGACTCCTCGCGCACCTGCTCGGGCGTCTTGCCCTGCGCCTTGGCGAACTGCTGGAACAGTTGCACGACGCGGTCGGTTTCAGTCTGGCCGGGATGGATGACGTTGATGTTGACGTCGTCGCGGTTGCCCATGGCGGTCAGGCCCTTGGCGAAATTCGACATGGCGGCGTTGACCGCGCCGCCGATCAGGAAGTCCGGGCCCGGCGTGCGCGCGGCGCCGCCGACAATGTTGACGATGCTGCCATGCGAGGCCTTGAGCAGCGGCCAGAACAGCTTGGTGAGCCGCACGGCGGCGTGGAATTTCAGCGCGAAGCCGTCACTCCAGGCCTCGTCCGGCAGATCGAAGAACTTGCCGCCCTTGGTGGCGCCGGCGCTGTTGACCAGCACGTCGCAGCGCTTGAAGCGGTCGCTGACCTGCGCGAATAGTTTTTCGCAAGCGGCAAGCTGGCGCAGGTCGCCTTCCACCGTCAGCGGCGCCGGTCCCCCGGCCGCCGCCACCACCTTGGCGCCGGCGGCAAGATTGGCCGCGTTGGACGCCGCCAATACGGTCTGCGCACCCTCGCGCGCGAAAGCGGCCGCGATGGCGCGGCCGATGCCACGGCTGCCTCCGGTGACGACGACGACCTTGCCTTCGAATTCTCCCGCCATGGACCCCTCCCTCTTGTGGCCGGGCGTTATACGCGGCAATTCGCCAAACCGCGAGTGGGGGCCGGGCCGCATTGACCGGGCCGCGTTCTCGGTCACAATAAGAAAAAAGCCAGCGCGCGATCCTCAATACGGTCGCGCGGCGGCAATATGGGGAGGTTCGCGTGAAGCCGGCGCCGTTCGCCTACGCCAAGGCGCGCACGCTCAAGGAAGCGGTAGCGCTGCTTTCCAAGCATAAGGACGACGCGCGGCTGCTGGCCGGCGGCCAGAGCCTGATCGCAACGCTCAACATGCGGCTGTCGGCACCGGAGTTGCTGATCGACATCAACGACATCAAGGGTCTCGACGGCATCGCCAAAAAGGGCAAGGCGATCGAGATCGGCGCGTTGGCGCGGCACACCCAGGTCGAGCGCTCAGGCGTGATCGCCAAGCACGCGCCGCTGATCGCGCTCGCCATGCCGCATATCGGCCACGCGGCGATCCGCAACCGCGGCACCTTCGGCGGCTCCATCGCCTTTGCCGATCCGGCGGCGGAATTGCCGGCCTGCCTGCTGGCGCTCGGGGCTGAGATCGAAATCGCCGGTCCCAAGGGCAAGCGCAAGGTGAAGGCGGACGCGTTCTTCAAAGGATTGTTCGAGACCGCCTTGCGCCCGCAGGAGATACTCACGGCCGTGCGCGTGCCGGCCGCCGACAAGAATACCCGAGTCGGATTCGCCGAATTGGCGCGCCGCCACGGCGACTACGCCATGGTCGGTCTGGCGGCGAGCGCGCGCGCCGACGGCAAGGCACTTAAAGATGTGCGGCTGGCGTTTTTCGGCGTCGGCGCCACACCGGTGCGGGCGAAGAAATCGGAATCGGTGCTGGCCAACGGCAATATCGAAGCTGCGGTGGCCGCGCTCGAACTCGATCCGCAGGACGACGTGCAGGCGACGGCCAAGGTGAAGAAGCACCTCGCCGGCGTGCTGCTGCGGCGGGTGGCGAAGCAGCTTATGGAGGCGCGGGCATGAGCGAGCACGCGCTCGACATTACTCTCACTATTAATGGCGAACGCATCGCCGAGCGCGTGGACGCGCGCAAGACGCTGGTCGATTTCCTGCGCGACGACCTGAGCCTCACGGGCAACCATGTCGGCTGCGAGCACGGTGTCTGCGGTGCCTGCACCGTGCGGGTCAACGGCGCGATCGTGCGCGGCTGCCTGATGCTGGCGGTGCAGTGCGACGGCGCTACGGTCGAGACCATCGAGGGCCTGTCGGACGCCGGCGAAATCGCCGACCTGCAGGCGGCGTTCGAGCAGCGCAACGCGCTGCAATGCGGCTATTGCACGCCCGGCATGCTGGTGGCGGCGCAGGATCTGCTGAAACGCGGCGGCGTACCAAGCCGCGAGGACATCCGCGCCCATCTCTCCGGCAATTACTGCCGCTGCACCGGCTATCACGCCATCGTCGACGCGGTGCAGGCGGTGGCGCAGCAGCGGGCGGGAAAAAAGCCATGACCACGCAGACGCTGCGAGCCACCACGCCGAGTGTCCAGCAAGACGACCTTGTCGGGACCTGGAATCTCCTCTCCTGTTTCATGGAAGACGTCGAATCCAAGGAGCGGAAGGACGTTTGGGGTGAGAAGCCGAACGGCCGGCTCACGCTTACGGCCGCGGGCGACTGGATCGTTGTGCAAACCGCGCAAGGGCGCAAAGTCCCCCAGAGCGACGTGGACCGCAGCGCCGCCTTCAGGTCGATGCTGGCCTATTCCGGCAAATACCGGGCTGAAGGGGAAAAGATCGTCATCAAAGTCGATATCGCATGGGATGAATCCTGGACCGGCACCGAGCAGGTCCGATTTTTCAGGATCGACGGCGACCGGCTGCACATCGAAGTCGCGCCGCAACGTTTTCCCAACCTCGGCGACAACGTCATGCGCGCGGTCCTGATCTGGCAACGGGTGGAGCAGTCATGAAAATCACCGACGATTCCCCGCCCGTGCTGACCGCGCTCGACCGGCCGAACTCCTATATCGGGCGCTCGGTGCCGCGGCCGAATTTGCAGCGCCTGACGCAGGGACGCGGGCAATATGTCAGCGATGTCAGCCTGCCGCGCATGGCGCACGTCGCTTTCGTGCGCTCGCCGCATGCCCACGCCCGCATCACCGGCATTAAAACCGATAAGGCCAAGAAAGCGCCGGGCGTAATCGCGGTGGTCACCGGCGCCGAGCTGGCCAAGGTGATGACGCCCTGGGTCGGGGTGCTCACCCATCTGAAGGGCCTGAAGTCCGCGCCGCAGCACGCGTTCGCCGTCGATCGCGCCTGCTGGCAGGGCGAGGCGGTCGCCGCCGTGGTGGCGCGCACGCGCGCACAGGCGGAAGATGCCTGCGAGCTGGTCGAGGTGAAATACCAGGCCCTGCCCGCGGTCACCGATCCGGAAACCGCGCTCGACAAGAAAACGCCGGTGATCCATTCCTCGCTCGGCGACAATCTCTGCTTTGAGCGCAAGCTGGAGGTCGGCGCGCCCGATCAGGCTTTCGCGGACGCTGACGCGGTGGTGGAGACGACATTCATGTTTGGCCGCCACACCGGCGTCACCACCGAGCCGCGCGCAGTGGTGGCCGACTGGAACGAGGGCGAGCGGCGCATGACCGTCTATCACGGCACGCAGGCGCCGCACATGATGCAGAACCTGTTCGCCAAGCATCTCGATCTCGCCGAAGCGCAGGTGCGCGTCGTCACCAAGGACGTCGGCGGCTCGTTCGGCATCAAGGTGCACACCTATGCCGACGAGATGGCGACGGTCGCGCTGTCGAAGCTGCTCAAGCGGCCGGTGAAATTCGTCGCCGACCGGATCGAGAGTTTCGTCACCGACATCCACGCCCGCGACCACCGCATCAAGGCCAAGATCGGAGTCAAGAGCGACGGCGCCATCACCGCTTTCGAGATCGACGATTTGACCGGCGTCGGGCCCTATTCGGTGTATCCGCGCACCTCAGGCATCGAGGCCAACCAGATCGTCAACCTGGTGGGCGGGCCCTACACCTGCCCGAACTACCGCGCGCTGGCGCGCGTGGTGTTCCAAAACAAAAACGTCATGTGCCAATACCGCGCCGTCGGCCACCCGATTGCGGTGGCGGTCACCGAAGGACTGGTCGAGCTCGCCGCTGCCGAGATCGGCATGGACCCGCTCGAGCTGCGCCGGCGCAACCTGTTTGCCGATGACGCCTATCCTTGCGCATCGGCGGTCGGGCTGAAATTCGAGAAGTTGTCGCATCACGAGTCGCTCGCCCACCTCGATACCATGATGAACTATGCGGGCCTGCGCGCCGAGCAGAAGCGCTTGCGCGAACAGGGCATCTATCGCGGCATCGGCTTCGCGAGCTTCATCGAGGTGACCAACCCGTCGGCCGCCTTCTACGGCGTCGGCGGCGCGCGCATTACCTCGCAGGACGGCGCCACGCTGATGCTGGACGCGCAAGGCGCAGTGGTCGTGCACACCGGCGTCACCGAGCAGGGCCAGGGCGCAGAATCCGTGGTGGCGCAATGCGCAGCGACCGCGTTCGGGGTGCCGATCGAGCGCGTGCGTGTCGTCACCGGCGACACCGAAAACACGCCCTATGGCGGCGGCACCTGGGCCTCGCGCGCCGCCGGCATCGGCGGCGAAGCGGCCTGGCAGGCCGGCAAGGCGCTGCGGCAGAACGTGTTGGCCGTAGCGGCCTCCATCCTGCAGGCCAAGCCCGAGGGGCTCGATATCCGCAACGGCGTAGTGGTGGACGCGGCCACCGGCGCCGAGCGCTTGCCGCTGGAGGAGCTGGCGCGCGTCGCTTACTTTCGCCCCGACACGCTGCCGGCCGGCGTGCAGGCCGAGCTGATGGTGACGCGCCATTACGTGCCGCGCGCCTGGCCGTTCGCCTTCACCAACGGCATCCAGGCGAGCTATCTGGAAGTCGATAGCGACACCGGCTTCGTCAAATTGCTCAAGCACTGGGTGGTGGAGGACTGCGGCACCATCATCAATCCGCAGCTGGTGGACGAGCAAATGCGCGGCGGCGTAGTACAGGGAATCGGCGCCGCGCTGTTCGAGCACTGCCTCTATGACGAGCGCGGGCAGCTCACCAACGGCAACATGGCCGACTACCTGGTGCCGATGGCCGCTGAAATGCCCGACATCGAATGCGGCCACGTGGTCTCACCGACCGCCGACTCGGAACTCGGCGCCAAGGGCGCCGGCGAAGCCGGCACCGCTGGTGCGCCCGGCGCGGTGATGAACGCCATCAACGACGCGCTGCGGCCGTTGGGCGCGGCCCCGCTCACCGATATGCCGTTCACGCCGGGGAAGATTTTGCGGGCGCTCGGGAAAGTCTGAGGCGCACCGGGATTTTCACCATGTCGAGTCGGCTTCGTCGCCGTCGCTTGCCCGCTTGCTGAACTGCCGCCCTCCGGCGCACAATTGCATTGAGCAGGGCGCCGCATTCAACAGGCGCACGCCGGGGAAAAACCGCAAGACCGGGGGAGACGCTCCATGAATATCAAGGTCGGCAAGCAGGCGATCGCCGAGGCCTCCAAGAAGCTCTCGAACTGGGGCCGCTGGGGCAAGGACGACCAGATCGGCACGCTCAATCACGTCACGCCCGAGGATATCGTCAAGGCGGCAGGGCTGATCCGCACCGGCAAGGTGTTCGCGCTCGGCATCCCGCTCGACCGTACCGGCCCGCAGACTGGCCTGTTCGGCGGCCGCTTCAATCCGATCCACCAGATGCTGGCGACCGGCACCGACGCCATCGCCGGCCAGCAGGACTGGAACAAGCTTCGCTACGCCGACGACACCTTGATGCTGTGCGTGCAGGGGGCGACGCACTGGGACGCGCTCGGCCACATCTTCTACGACGACAAGGCCTATAACGGCCACGACGCCAAGCTGATCGACTCGCGCGGATTGAGCGTGCTCGGCATCGAGCATTCCAAGAACAAGATGGTCGGGCGCGGCGTGCTGCTCGACATCGCGCGCTTCCGCGGCGTGCCGTGGATGCAGGACGGCGAGGGCATTTCCAACGACGAACTCGATAAATGCGCCAAGGACGCGAATGTCGAAATTCGCAAAGGCGATTTCGTCATCGTGCGCACCGGACAGATGGAGCGCTGTCACGCGGAGAAGGAATGGGGCGGCTATGCCGGCGGCGACGCCCCCGGCGTCAAGTTCGAGAACTGCTACTGGTGCCAGGACAAGGAGATCGCCGCCATCTGCACCGACACCTGGGGCGTCGAGGTGCGGCCAAACGAGACCTCGGAAGCCAACCAGCCCTGGCACTGGGTGGTGATCCCGGCCATGGGCCTGTGCATGGGTGAGATTTTCTATCTCAAGGAACTGGCCGAGGATTGCGCCGAGGACAGCATCTACGAGTTCTTTTTCTGCGGGCCGCCGCTGCTCATCACCGGCGGCACCGGCTCGCCGATCAATCCGCAGGCGATTAAATAGCGCCGCCGATATGGATCGCGGCATCTGGGCCACCTGGTACGACCTCGCCGACGACACCCGCGAACGCTTCCTCGGCTGGCTGCACAGCAGCTATTTGCCGGCGCTGCAGCAGCGGCCCGGCTTCGCCTGGGTGGCGCATTACCGCAACGACGGCGGCGGCGCGGCCATGCGCCAGCTCGGCGACAATGTCATCGTGCGCCCGCAGGAGGAAATCGGCAACGGCTCGCAATATGTCGTGCTGGTCGGCGCGCCCTCCCCGCACACGTTTCTCAAGCCGCTGGCGCTGGAGATTGAACGGGAGCCTCAGCACCGCGACATGCTGGCGCTGCGCCGCGGCTTGCGCACCGCGATCTTTTCCGAGGAGAGGCGGGTCAACGGCCCCGCCATCGGCCAGCGGCCGCAGGGCGGCACGCCGGGGCCGGCCATCCAGATAGGCTCATTCCGCGTGCGCAGCGTCGAGGAGGAGATCGATCTCGGCTGCTGGTACGCGCAATATCGCCTGCCGCATATGGCGCAAATGCCGGGCTGCATCGCCGCGCGCAAGCTCAACTGCGTGGCCGGCTGGGCCAAGCACGCGATCCTCTACGAGTTTGTGTCGCTGGAAGCGCGCATGCAGCACTTCGAAGAACCGCATGAGGCGCTGGCCGTGGACGCCAAGGAATGGACAGGGCGAGTGGTTCGCTACACCATCCATACCCCGGGCTCGCCGGTGGTTGGGCCCCGCATCTGGCCGCCGGTCGAATAAGGAACGCAGGAGGACGTCATGGCTCGCTATTTGAAACGCGGAATGGACGCAAGCGCGATCAAGGCCGCCGACGCCAAGGTGCACGAGACGGTCGAAAGCATTCTGGCGCAGGTCGACGAGCGCAAGGACGCCGCGATCCACGAATTGTCGGAGAAATTCGACAAATGGTCGCCCAAGG
>Ga0307429_1000246_pt1 | contig 37773 bp, 46 predicted proteins | sample SalMarWE160230MG_FD_202151 | JGI IMG/M metagenome (GOLD analysis project Ga0307429, IMG submission 202151) | Salt marsh sediment microbial communities from the Plum Island Ecosystem LTER, Massachusetts, United States - WE1603-230 | ecosystem: Environmental > Aquatic > Marine > Intertidal zone >... | reverse complement strand
TGATCTACGGGCGCAATTGGGGCGCCGTCGAGCACCATCCATTCCTGCATTTCGAACTGTGCTATTACCAGGCCATCGGCTATGCGATCACCCACAAACTCAAATGGGTGGAAGCCGGCGCGCAGGGCGAGCATAAGCTTGCGCGCGGCTATCTGCCGAAGACCACCTATTCCGCCCATTACATCGCCGATCCAGCGCTGCGGCGCGCGATTGCCGAATACCTTGCGCGCGAACGCGCGTATGTGCAGGCGGCCGGCGAGGAGCTTGCGGCGGCCGCGCCGTTCCGCAAGGATTTGGTCGAGCAAGAATGAATCAATCCGGGGGAAGCCGATGGCAAGCTACGATCCAAACAACATTTTCGCCAAGATCCTGAGTGGCGAGCTGCCCTGCTACAAGGTCTACGAGGACGACAAGGCGCTCGCCTTCCTCGACATCATGCCGCGCATGCCGGGTCATACCCTGGTGCTGCCAAAGGCGTCGGCGCGCAATATCCTCGACGTCTCCGCCGGCGATCTCGCCCATTTGATGACCGTGGTGCAAAAGGTTGCGAAAGGCGCCATGACGGCGTTTGAAGCCGACGGCATCACCATGCAGCAATTCAACGAGGGCGCCGGCGGGCAGGTGGTTTTCCATCTCCACGTCCACATCATCCCGCGCAAGCAAGGCGTGCCGATGAAGCCGCCGGCCGCCGAGAAGGAAAAGCCTGAGGTCTTGGCCGAGAACGCCAAGAAGCTCGCCGCCGCGATTGCCGGCTAGTGGGCGAACAGAAAGCCGCCGAGAAGCAAAGTGGCTTCGCCGACCGCGACCCCGATGAAGACCGAACGTTTGACCGCGAGAAATGCGATAAAGCCGCACACCACCGCGGTCACCCGCACGGGAAGCGGAATGCTCAGCAACGCGCCGGGCGAAAACACGATCAGCTTGGCGATAACGCCGGCCAGGGTCGCGGTCGCCACCGCCCGCGCCCAAATCACGATCTCCGAATCCTCGTTGATCCCGCGCGCCAATACCAAGCCGAGCACCCGCCAAATCTCGTTCGGCAAATAGCCGAGCAACACGAGCACGAGATACGGCCACAACTCGGCAATGACGGCGGTCATGCAGCCGCCTCGCGCACGCGGTGAATGATGTAGGCAAGCGTGCCGCCGCCGACGCCAGTCCATAATAGATCGAGTTGTATATGGCTGGCGGTGAGCACTGTTCCGACCACGAGTCCGAGCACCAGCGCGACCTTGTCCATCAGCGTTCTGGCATTGCGCGCGGTTGAGACCAGAAATGACATGGGCGTGAGAAACAATAGCGCGCCGGCAAACAGTGGTGGCAACTCGGCGGCGAGGTAATAGCCAAGGAAGCCGGCGCTCATCGCCGTGCCCATGAAGCCGGCCGACATTCCGTTGCAGAAGGCGATGCGTCGCTCGCGCGGAATGGTCGGCAACAGGCGCATTGACTCCACCCACATGCTCGCCGAGGTGAAATGAGTGGGCAGCAGTAAATCGCGCGGGCGCGTGCCCTGCCCGCGCAGCGTCGGCAGCAATGCCACCACCATGGGAAACAGCCGGATCCCACTCAGGCTCACGGCAATCGCCACTTCTATTGGCGCGGCGCCGGTGCCGAGCGCGGACACGAGGATGACCTGCGCCGGCCCCGCCCATACCAGCACGGTCGAGAGCGCGAGCCACAAGGCGCCGAGGCCGAAGTCATGGGCGAGCGCGCCGATGCCGGTATAAGTGCCGGCCAGCACCAGGAAAAAAACTGAAGTCAGCGCCGATTTCACGCCGCCGAGGAAAGCGGCGGCGGTTGAGTTGAATGGACCGGCGGCGGGCATGGGGCATGACCTGTCTCACAGCACCGTTATCCACGCAACCGGCGGCGCCCGTGCAGCCCGTATGCACCGTCCGCAAAATGCGAAGGCCGGGCGAAATGCCCGGTCTTGCAAATCTCTGCCTTTCGGATCACGCCTTGATCAACGGCACTTTCGGCACCGAGCCGCGCTTACCCTCGCCTTTCAGCTTCGGCCGCGGTGAGGCGCGCCGCTTGGTCTTCGGCCGCGCCGGCAGTTTTTCCGGCTTCGGCGTCACCGGCCCTTCGAGGAACTCGAAGCCGAGCTTGTCGCGGCCGTCCTCATCCTTGGTGACGATGACGCGCACGTGGCCGCCGGACTTCAGGTGACCGAACAGCACCTCGTCGGCCAGCGGCTTCTTGATGTGCTCCTGGATCACGCGCGCCATCGGCCGCGCACCCATCAACTCGTCATAGCCATTGGCGATCAGCCAGCGCGTCGCCTCCTCCGACAATTCGATCGTGACGTTGCGGTCGCCGAGCTGGGCCTCGAGCTGCAGCACGAATTTCTCGACCACCTGTTTAATCACCTCCTGCGACAGATGCGCGAAGGTGATGGTGGCGTCGAGCCGGTTGCGGAACTCGGGCGTAAACATCCTGATAATGGCTTCCTGATCATCGCCCTCACGCTTGCTGCGGGTGAAGCCATAGGCAGACTTGGCCATGTCGGAGGCGCCCGCATTGGTGGTCATGATCAGGATCACGTTGCGGAAATCAACCTGTTTGCCGTTATGGTCCGTAAGCTTGCCGTGATCCATGACTTGCAAGAGCACGTTGAACAGATCGGGATGTGCCTTCTCAATCTCGTCGAGCAGCAGCACGCAATGCGGATGCTGGTCGACGCCGTCGGTCAACAAGCCGCCCTGGTCGAACCCGACATAGCCGGGCGGCGCGCCGATCAGGCGCGACACGGTGTGCCGTTCCATGTATTCCGACATGTCGAAACGGATGAGCTCCACGCCGAGCGAAGCGGCAAGCTGCTTGGCGACCTCGGTCTTGCCGACACCGGTCGGCCCCGAGAACAGATAACAGCCGATCGGCTTCTCCGGCTCGCGCAGGCCGGCGCGCGCCAACTTGATCGACGCCGAGAGCGCATCGATCGCCTTATCCTGCCCGTAGACCACGGTTTTCAAGGTCTGCTCGAGATGCCGGAGCACCTCGGCGTCGTCCTTCGACACCGTCTTGGGCGGAATCCGAGCCATGGTGGCGATGGTTGTCTCGATTTCCTTGATGCCGATGGTCTTCTTGCGGCGGCTCCCCGGCAACAACATCTGCGCCGCGCCCGACTCGTCGATCACGTCGATCGCCTTGTCCGGCAGCCTGCGGTCGTGGATGTAGCGCGCCGACAGATCGACCGCCGCCTTGATGGCGTCGTTGGTGTATTTGAGCTTGTGGTACTCCTCGAAATAAGGCTTGAGCCCCTTGAGGATGTCGATGGCATCGGCCACCGTCGGCTCGTTAACGTCGATCTTCTGGAACCGGCGCACCAGCGCGCGGTCCTTCTCGAAATACTGGCGGTATTCCTTGTAGGTGGTCGAGCCGATGCAGCGGATGGTGCCGGAGGCGAGCACCGGCTTGAGCAGATTGGAGGCGTCCATGGCGCCGCCGGAGGTGGCGCCGGCGCCGATCACGGTGTGGATTTCGTCGATGAACATGATCGCGCCCGGATAGGCTTCGATCTCCTTGATCACCTGCTTGAGCCGTTCCTCGAAGTCGCCGCGGTAGCGCGTGCCCGCGAGCAGCGTACCCATGTCGAGCGCGAAAACGGTGGCGCCCTTCAGCACGTCCGGCACTTCGCCATGCACGATGCGGCGCGCCAAGCCTTCGGCGATCGCGGTTTTGCCGACGCCGGCATCGCCGACGAATAGTGGATTGTTCTTCTGCCGGCGGCACAGCACTTGGATCGTCCGGTTGATCTCGGCATCGCGCCCGATCAGCGGATCGATCTTGCCGTCCTTGGCCTTTTTGTTGAGGTTGATGCAATAGGCTTCGAGCGCGTCACCCTTCTTCTTCGGCTCGTCACCGGTCTTGGTGTCGGCTTCTTCCTCGACGCCGCGCACCGGGCGCGCTTCCGACAGACCCGGCCGTTTGGCGATACCGTGGCTGATATAGTTGACCGCGTCGTAGCGGGTCATGTCCTGCTCTTGCAGGAAATAAGCGGCGTGGCTCTCGCGCTCAGCGAAGATCGCCACCAGCACATTGGCGCCGGTGACCTCCTCGCGGCCGGACGACTGGACGTGGATGACCGCGCGCTGGATTACGCGCTGGAAGCCCGCCGTGGGCTTGGAATCCTCGGCACCGTCGGTGATGAGGTTTTCCAACTCGGATTCGAGATAGGCGACCAGGCTGCGCCGCAGCTTGTCGAGGTCGACATTGCAGGCGCGCATCACCGCGGAGGCGTCTTGATCGTCGATCAGCGCCAGCAATAAATGCTCAAGAGTCGCATACTCGTGATGCCGCTCGTTGGCGAGGGCGAGCGCCCGGTGCAGGGACTGCTCAAGGCTGCGCGAGAAAGTTGGCATTCAGAATTCCATTTTCATTTGTATTGGACGCCCGTCCAGTTCACTTTTTTTCCATCACGCACTGCAGAGGATGCTGGTGTTTGCGCGCAAAGTCCATAACCTGCGTCACTTTGGTTTCCGCCACCTCATAAGTATATATGCCGCATTCGCCGATTCCATGGTGATGCACATGCAACATAATGCGTGTGGCAGCTTCGTGATCCTTACCGAAAAAGCGCTCAAGCACGTGCACGACGAACTCCATCGGCGTGTAGTCGTCGTTGAGAATGAGCACCCGGTACATGCTCGGCCGCTTGGTCTGCGGCTTGGTCTTGGTGATGACCGCGGTGCCGGGGCCGCCCGGCTCGCCTTTGCGCTTACGGTCGTCATCCGCCATACGAGGCGACACCCCGCCCGCGGCGGCGGCCGTTGGGGTCGGAATTTTGTCGTTTTTGGCGGTCGACGTCATGGCCGAGCAGTCCTGGAACGTGGCATCCACGGGACAAAGCGCCGGCGCGCCGCCCCTGCCACCATCATAAAGTCCCCGGCCCTGCCTTTCCAAGCCGGCATTTTGCCCCGTTCCAGCACAGCTGGACCCGGGTTCCGGCGGTTCCGGCCGCATCCGGTCAGATAGGCCTTGCTTATCCGATCACAACCCGGTTGCGGACAATCCGACGCGAATTGTCCCCAAATTCACGCGGCCATTCATACGCAAATTCAACATCCGCACTGCCATACCTACACGTCAATGCCGCCTGTCGTTTTTCTCATGTGCTTGAGAAAGGGCGGCTACCATGCTGCTGGCCCGCTTCTGGAACAACCGCTACGGGGGCGTCGCCCCGATGCTGGCACTCACGATCGTTCCGTTGATCGGCGCCGTTGGCGCCGCTATCGATTACACCTGCGCCAACGCGGCGCGCACCGCGCTCCAGGCCTCGCTTGATTCGACCGCCCTCTTGATTTCGAAGACCGCTGCGAATCAAACCCCCTGCCGAGCTGTAGACCACTGCGCATGACGCCTTCAACGCCTTGTTCAATCGGCCGGACGTCCAAAACGCCCAAGTGACCGCGACCTATCCTTCGGCCGACGGCTCCAACGTGACGCTCAATGGCAGCGCCACCGTGCCGACTGATTTTCTCAATGTCCTTGGCTTCAGCTCGATTAACATTACCGCTTCGGCGACTGCAAAATGGGGCAACAACAAGCTGCGGGTGTCGCTAGTGCTCGATAATACCGGCTCAATGGCGAGCGCCAACAAGATGACAGCGCTCAAAGCCGCCTCACACAATTTGCTCGACCAACTCAAGACCGCCGCCACCGGTCTGGACGACGTCTATGTCTCGGTCGTTCCGTTCAACAAGGACGTGAACGTCGGCGCTTATAATTACAATCAGTCCTGGCTTAGCTGGGACATGTGGCAAGCCGAAAACGGAACTTGCAGCTCCTCGTCTTATACGAATCAGAGCAGCTGCACGGCACACGGCAAGATCTGGACGCCGGCGAGCCACAGCACCTGGAACAGCTGCGTCACCGACCGCGACCAAAACTACGATACCACGAACGACGCGCCGGCCGCCGGCAGCACGCTGTATCCTACCGAGCAGTATTCGTCCTGCCCGAGCCAGTTGATGGGCCTCTCCAACGACTGGACCGCGCTTTCGAGCAAGATCGACGCCATGGTGCCGCAAGGTAATACCAACCAGGCGATCAGCTTGCAGTTGGGCTGGCAGTCGCTGACGGCAGCGCCTTTCACCATTTCCGCAAAGGATCCAAACTACAAGTACATCGAAACCATCATTCTATTGACCGACGGCCTCAGTACCCAAGACCGTTGGTACACCAACGCATCGTCGATCGACGCGCGCCAGCAAAAGACCTGCGACAACCTTAAGGCCGCCGGCTTTACGATTTACGCCGTGCAGGTCAACACCGGCGGCGATCCGACGTCGACACTATTGCAGAACTGCGCCAGCAACACGGTGGGTACCACAGACCACTTCTACCTACTCACGTCGGCGAGCCAGCTCGTGACCGTATTCAATCAGATCGGCACCGCCCTGACCCAGTTGCGAATCGCGCAATAGCGCGGGTGCCCTGAAGCCAACCAACAAAAAGCCCGGCTAAACGAGCCGGGCTTCGCTGTCTATGACGCCTAAATCCTGTTACGCGACAGCCACGCTACGCAACCAACGCAACGACGGCTTACTTCGCCTTCGCCATCAGAGTCTCGAACGGCTTGTAGGTCTCCTTGGCGAGATCGGAATAAAGCTCGCCGATCTTGGAGGCCTCGGCCACGAAGCCCTCGTACGCCGTCTTGGCAAACTTGGCAAATTCGGTTTGCACTTCGATCGCCTTGTCGAACGACTTGACGCCGAACAGCTTTTCCAGCGCCGCAGTGCCGTCCTCGACGCTCTTTTTGGAATAGTCGGCCACCTCGACGGCGATCGCCTGGGCACCCTTCGACAGCGCGCCCCAGGACTTCAACGCAGAGTCCATGTTCTCCTTGCCGACCTGCTGGAGGTCCTCGAAATTCTTGACCATTGTGATCTACCCCTTCCCCGCACGCGCAGTGCGGCCTCTGTGTGATTCTTTTCGCCCCGGCCAACCAAGAACTAAATTAAACTTATACCGCACTGCACAAAAAAGTCAAGCCATATTTTGCAGTGCGAAAAACTCAGCAATATCTATGGGATTATCTAAAGAATTTGTAAACCGTGTTCCCCTACGATTGTAATTTATGGCGCCGCGGAACTGCTATAAATCCGCCCAGATGGCGACCTAAGGGACTGCCGAACGAACGGGGTTGGCGAGAGCGATGTTGCTGGGTCAAGCTCAAGTCCAATGCAGTCGCCGTTGGGGCGTCCTGGCTTTGGCGAGCCTGCTTGCCGCCACCGCCGTCACAAACGCCGCCGATGCTCGTAACCGGCGCCGCCAGGCTCACTACGACCCCCCCTATGCCTCGATAGTGGTGGACGCCAATTCCGGGAAGGTGATGGAGGCGGTCAACGCCGACAGCCCCCGCTATCCGGCCTCGCTGACCAAGATTATGACGCTTTACCTGCTGTTCGAGCAGCTGGAAGCGGGCAAGATCACGCTTTCGACCGAAATGCCGGTGTCGGCCCATGCCGCCGCCCAGGCGCCCTCGAAGCTAGGGCTCAAGCCCGGCCAATCCATCGATGTGGCCACTGCAATCCGCGCCATCGTCACCAAGTCGGCCAACGACGTGGCGGTGATTATGGCGGAAGCAATCGCCGGCGACGAAATCACCTTCGCCAAGCAGATGACCGCCAAGGCACGCGCGCTCGGCATGAAGCACACGACCTACCACAACGCTTCCGGCCTGCCCGACGCACACCAGCGCACCACCGCGCGCGATCAGGCCATTCTCGGCCGCGCCATTCACGACCGCTTCCCGAAGTTCTATCATTACTTTTCTACACGGACCTTCGCCTATCACGGCAAGGAGATGCGCAACCACAATCGCTTGTTGGGCCGCGTCGACGGCGTTGACGGCATTAAGACCGGCTACATTCGCGAATCCGGATTCAACATCGTTACCTCGGTGCACCGCAACGGCCGCCACATCGTGGCGGCGGTATTCGGCGGCCGCTCGGCGTCTGCCCGCGATGCCCGCGCCAAAAGCCTGATCGCAAATAACATCAACGTCGCCGCCGTCAAGCGCACAGCGTCGCTCGTCGTCGAAGGCTGGAAAACCGCCGCGGCGAAGGCCGGACCGGCCAGGCAAAAGGTCGTGGTCGCACCGCCCTTGCCGCCGGTTCCGCCGCCGATACCCGGCTCCACCGATCCGATCAGGCCCAACCCGGTGAAAACCTTCACCGTCCAGCCCGGCGTCATGCGCACCGCCTCTCTGTCAGAATCGCCGCTGCCCTCGGCCAGCCGCAGGCTGACGCCGGCGCCGGCGACCGCTAATCCCGCCAATATCGTCACCATTGCTACAGTCAGGAGTGAACTGGTGCCGCCGGCCAAGCCCGCGGGCGCAGCGACACCCAAGGCCGCTTCCGCCGACGCCAGCGTGCCGGTCCCGGCTGCAGCGCAAGAGGCGATCGCTCAAGAGCCTGCCGCCAAGTCGCGCGGCGACTGGATGATCCAGGTCGGCGCTTTCGACATCGAGAAGGATGCCAAGAAGCGTCTGACGGTCGCGCAAGACAAGGCCAAGGCCCAGCTCAGCGAGGCCAATCCATTCACCGAACCGGTCGCCAAAGGCGACAAAACGCTCTACCGCGCGCGTTTTGCCGGATTGGAAAAGTCTCAGGCGGAAAGCGCCTGCAAGCACCTCAAGCGCAGCGAAATTCCATGCATGCTGCTGAAAAATTAACGCGTGATTGCGATAATCGGGAACCTGTTTTCGACAAGATCACGCAAATAAATTATCAATAACAGGGAAATGTCGAACCAGAACCAGGAGCCGCTGATGGTGTTGTTTGTGGAGTACCTCAGCGATGGCGACGAAGAAGGATTTCCTTGGCTTCGTTGATGCGGGCGGCAAGATACGTCGTCCCCCCTTGGTCGGGATGGAGTTTCTTCATCAGCGTCCGGTGCGCGTGGCCGATGGCATTGGCGCTCGCACCGGGTTCCAGGCCAAGGATCTGATAGGCCTCCTGTTCAGACATTTTGCCGGTCGACGCAGCCGCCCTGCCCGTTGCCGCGTCACCTTGCGCGTGTTCACGCCAGCCGGGCTCCCGGCGGTCAAGATACGCCATCAATAGCGCGCGGCTTTCGTCGTCGAATTCACTCAATAGACCATTCAGCGTTTTGACGTCGAGCCCATCGAGAACCGCGCCCTGGTGGCGGCCAGCCAGGATGCGGCCCTGCATGGCGCCGCTATCGTGGTCGAGCTCCATCTCGATGTAGATCGAGCGCACGCGCGATGTGCGGCCACCGCTTTTCTTCGCGCGCTCGGAAAAGCCGGCGGGACCGAACGGCATCCAGCCGAGCAGGCCGAGCCCGAAAATGCCGAGCGGGACCGCGATGCCCATCTCGCCGCGCATTCCCAGAAAAATCGCAAAGCCGAGCGCCAGCAGCCCGCCGCTGGCCTTCATGATCCGCGCACCGACCTTGGGATCTATTTTTGAAATGACGTTGAGCGCCCAGAGGGCAAACACCAAGATCACCAGGCCGAAAATGAGTGCCGGCATATTATTTGAGCTGCGCCAGCAGCGCGCGCGCGCCGCCGGCCTGGCGCGCGGACAATTCGGCGAGCGCCTTCTTGCCGCCGGCGGCATAGGCGGCGACCGCGCGTAGCAGCTCGCCTAGCTCATGGGCGGCGCCGGTATCGAAACGGCAATAGGCGCCGCGCGCGAGCCGCGCGATCTCGCGGTAGGCATTCTCGGCGACCGCGTCATGGCCTTCCTGAAACATGAATACCGGCACGCCGAGCAGCCCGAGCTCGCCGGCAGCCTGGCACAGATCGTCGAGCTTCTCCTCCATGGCGTCGCCGACGAAGACCAGCGCCTGCACCGGCTGGCGGGCGTGTTCCTGACGCGCGTGGCTGAGCACCTTGGCGATCTGGGTGTGGCCGCCGCGGCAATCGATGCGCGACATCAGCTCGGCGAGCCGCTCGCCATTCGCGACCCAAGCCGAGGCACGGCATTCGCTCAAGCCCCGGAAATAGACGAGCTGGATGTCGAGGCCGCCGGAACGCGCCGCTTCGAGAAACATTTCGGTTTGCAAGGCGCAGGCCGAATCCCAGGTCGGTTGCCGGCTCATGGTGGCGTCGAGCGCGAAGATCAGGCGCCCGCGTTTGTCCGATGCGGCGGCGGGCCCGAGCGCGCGCACTTGTTCGAGGAAAGCGTCGATCTCCGGCCGCGGGGAGGCCGGCGCCGGCGCTGGTCGGGAGCGATCGTTGCTCATGGCGGGACTCTACACCGATTTGCGGCGTTCGCGCGGCGCGCCAAGCCGGGCCATAAAGTGGCCGCGTCTGCGCTCCGGTGCAAGTCGGGACGGCTTAGCCGATGACGTCGTGGACCTGCAGCGGCTGGTCCATGACCGAATACCATTCAGCGCGGGCGGCGGCGCGCCGTTTGCCATTCTCGGAAAGTGGCAAGTGCAGCGTGTTGAGCAGCGCGATCACTTCCTCGCGCGCGGTGACGTGCGACATGCTCGGCCGCGTGCCAAGCGTAGCCTCGTCGAGGTCATCGAGCGCGGTCAGCCCGCGCGGGAAAAATTCACGATAGACCACGCGCTCGGCAAAACCTTCGACGCAGCGGAAGCCCATGCGCTTGGACAATTCGGTTAAGCCCTCGCCGACCAGGCGCTTGTTGCGCGAGCCGAGCGCGGACAGGCGGTTGCGCACCACGATCCAATCGGTAAGACGGCCATCGACCAGCCGGCGCTGGCGGCGTGCCTCGCGCACCATTTCGGCATAGTGGCTTTCGCCGGTGACGCCGAAATTGGTGGGATCGAGGGTGGCGAGCACGTCGAAGTCGAGGAACGAGTCGTTGAGCGGCGTGACCAGGGTGTCGGCCATTGAATGGGCAAGCCGCATCAGATAGGTGTCGTTGCCGGGCGTGTCGATCACCACCACGTCGTGACTATGCTCGATGCTGCTGATCGCGACGGAGAAATTGGTGAACTCCTGTGCCTCATTGGTCTCCACCGACGAGGTCTCGCCGCGCTTCACGCAGTAATGCGTCGGATGCTCGAGCTTAATGCGCGCGCGCGCAGCCCAGGCGCGGCGGTTCTCGATGTAGTGAGTGAAGCTCTGCTGGCGGCTGTCGAGATCAATGGTTGCGACGCGCTGGCCAGCTTTCAGCAGCGCCACCGCGATGTGCAGCGCGGTCGTGGACTTGCCGGAGCCGCCTTTCTCGTTTCCGAGCACGACCACGTGCGCCGATTGGTTAGTTTCCTGGATCGGCTGGACCAACATGACGCGTCCTGTGACCCGTAATTTTGAAAATACTAGCGCCTTTTAGTCAAGTTCGTCACCATTTAACCATTAAGCGGCGTGGCCGGATTTACGCTGCTTTGCTAAATCCTAGCGCGGTTTTACGACATCCAGCCGACAAGGTCCCCAATCATGGCAAACCGCCCGCGAGTGCTGCGTACGGTTCCCTCGCTCCGGCGTGCGGTGGAACCTTTTTCGGGGGCCGGTGAGCGCCTGGCGCTGGTGCCGACCATGGGCGCGCTGCACGCCGGCCATTTGGCGCTGGTGCGCGAGGCAAAGCGACGCGCCCGCCGGGTTGCGGTGTCGATCTTCGTCAACCCGACCCAGTTCGCGCCGCATGAAGATTTTTCCAGTTACCCGCGCGATTTCACCACCGACCTCAGGATTTTGGCCGAGGCCAAGGTCGACCTGGTGTGGGCGCCGCCGGCCGACGTCATGTATCCGGTCGGCTTTGCTACACGCATCGAGCCGGCCGGCGCCGCCAAGGCCGGGCTGGAGGACAGGTTCCGCCCGCACTTCTTCGGCGGCGTCGCCACCGTCTGCGCCAAGCTGTTCCTGCAAGTTGCGCCTGATTTTGCGCTGTTCGGCGAGAAGGACTACCAGCAGCTGCGCATGATCACCCAAATGGCGAAAGACCTCGACCTGCCACTAAAGGTGGTCGGCGTGCCGACTGTGCGCGAGAAGGACGGCCTCGCGCTGTCGTCGCGCAACGGCTACCTGTCGGGCGCCGAGCGCGACGTCGCGCCGACGCTTTACCGGGTGCTCCAGAAAAGCGCCGCACGCATAAGACGCGGCGAGCCGATCTCGGCGGTGCTCGACGACGGCCGCGCCGAGATAACGCGCGCCGGTATTGCGCTCGATTACCTGGAAGCGCGCCACGCGCTGACGCTTGAAGCTGTCACCTCTCGCAAGGACGGGCTGATCCGGCTTCTGGTTGCCGCGAAATTGGGCAGGACGCGACTGATCGATAACGTCGCCGTCTAGTTTGCGTCAATGCGCGGCGAAACCCGGTTGAAGCTCTTTGGCCTGCGCGATGTCGGCGTCGCCGGCGGTCGCGTCGCCTTTGTTTCGCTTGGCAAGGCCGCGGTTATAGTAGGCCTCGGCATATTTTGGATTGAGCTTGATGGCCTGATCGTAATCGGCGATGGCTTTGTCGTATTCGCGCTTGCCGGCATAGGCATTGCCGCGGTTGTTGTAGGCCACCCAGTTTCTCGAATCGACCTTGATCGCCTCGTCGTGGTCGGCGATAGCCTTATCGAACTCCTTCTTGATCTCGTATTCGACGCCGCGATTGGTATAGAGCAGCGACAGCGTGCGCTTGAATTTCTTGTTTTTGTATTTCTTGGAGTCAATTGCCTTCGTGCACGCTTGGATCGCGGCGTCACCTGAGGCTGTCTTGCATGTCTCGCGGTCATCCGCCGCCGCGGAGCCGCACCAAGCCGACGCCATCACGAACGCGATCACGATGACGCAGGCCACCCACCATGGCCTTGGTCGCATGTCGCCCCCCACTCCCAGACCGACACGGCGCTCAGCCTAGCACCGCCCGGGGACCACGTCACGCAAATGTCACAGCAGGCCCAATTCACGCAATTCGCGGCGCATCTGTTCGGGCATTTTGGCGGCCCCGGGCGCAACGCGGGAGAGGTCGCGTGGCGCATCCTTGGCCTCGAGATAGCGCCAGCCCTGGAAGGCCGAGCGCGGGCGCGGCTCCACCAGAACCAGCTTGCCGTCGAGCACCACGCGGCAGCGGCCGATGCCGTCTTTATCGGTGAACGGCCGGATGGCGAGGATGCGCTCACGGCAGGCGATCTGGCCGCGGATCACCCAAAATAGCGAGCCACCGGCGGTGAGCTCGTCGGCACGCTTGGGCACCATGCGGGTGGTGTGGATGTGCTCGGGTTTCTGGCGGCGCTTCTTTTTCTCTTTCAGCTTCTGCTTGATCCAATCTTCGAGGTCGGCGACCGAGTCACAGCCGACGCAGAGCTTGATGAGATGGAGGGACATTACTGACGTCCAATCGATGGCTCTACCCGGACCCATACGTAGCTCACGCGTGTCTGCCGCGGAAGTTATCAGTGGACCTTCTCCCCCGGACATCCCGCGCCAACCCGCAACCGTCCCATAACGCGCTCGGCGAATTCAATTCGCAAACCGCAGCGCGTGCTTGACCACGACCGTTTGGTCTGTTGAGATTTATTTCACGCCGGTGGGGACATGCCGTGTTCAGGCGCTATCTAGGGGCTGGTGCTCTTGCTCTGGCTGCATCTTGTATTGTGAGTGCGCCCGCCCGCGCCTTTGATTTGCAATCTGCAAAATCGGACTTACGGCAGTTTTCGTTCCAGCGCCCTTACGCAACAACCCTAATAGTTTCTTTGTCTTTGGCGGAGGTTTTACCGAAGGCAACATGGGTGAGAGCGCCATTCCATTTTCGGTGTCTTATACGGATAATTCCATTGTCGGTCTGGCCTACGACCGAGAATTATTTCGCTCCCAGAAGGATACCGCCGTCGGCGTTCAAATTGGCGTCGCCGATCGATTTGGCGACGGCAATTCGGGCGAGCTTTGGGGTGGAATACACCTCCACGCCACCCCCATACGCATATCCGGCATCGCCACCATCAGGCCGAGCATTACGATTGGCCTAAGCGCCGTTACGAACGCCATCGCCATCGAAAGAGAGCGGGCGATAGAACATCAGGGCAATCCACATTTGCTGTTCTATTTTTCTCCCGAAATTGCCTTCACGTTGCCGCGCTTTCCGAATGTCGTCTTGGTTTTTCAATTGCACCACCGCTCAGGCCTATACGAGATTTTAGGGCGCATGAAAGAGGGATCGAACGCCGACGTCGTCGGCCTTCGCTACCATTTCGGAGTTGCTCGACATAGGACCTGCGAAGTGCCGCAGCGCGTCTCAGCACTTCACGGATTCCAGCCAGATTTGAAGCCGTGTTACGCGCGCATGCCATCATCTTGATGCATGGCATTCCCCGCTTGGATCACCATCACCTTGGCGCCTTCGGCCACCTGCGCGTCCGGGGCAGCCGCAATCTCGGCGACCGTGCCGTCAATGGGCGCCACCAGCGTGTGTTCCATCTTCATGGCCTCGATGATGGCGAGGCGCTGGCCGCGTATCACCGGCGTCCCCTGCTCGACCAGGATGGCGAGCACCTTGCCATGCATGGGCGCGCGTACAAGCCCGCTTCGCTCCTGATCCCCGGCCTCGTCGAGGGCGAGATCGCGCAAGGAAACTTTGGTCTGGCGGCCGTGGCAAAGCACATAGACCGCGTCTGCGGCGGCGATGGTAAACGCGTCCGCCGCGGCCTCGGCGCCGCCAACCGTGACCAAAGGTCCCCGCGCGCCATAGCTGATTTGCGCCATGATGCTCTCGCCGTCGGCGATGAGCGGCAATGCCAATTTGCGGTTGCCGGAAAGCTGAAAGGCATCGGCGACCTCCCAGGGCGAGACCGGCGTGTCGGGCTCGCGCTCGACAGACGCGGCGATGCGGGCATGGGCGCGCGCCAGCAGCTTTTGCGCTGCCAAAGCGACGCCCGCGCGGTCGAGAGCTTGCGGCCCGCCGCCAAGTTCGCCGAGATGCGCGTCGATAAAGCCGGTGTCGAAATCGCCGCTGCGAAAGGCGGGAGCGCGCGCGAGGGCGGCGAGAAAGCCAAGATTGGTGCGCGGACCGATGACGATGATTTTTTCCAGCGCATCGGCCAGCCGGTCGAGCGCCTCGCCGCGCGTTGCCGCGTGCGCGATCAGCTTGGCGAGCATCGGATCGTAGAACGAGGTCACCTCGCTGCCGGCCTCGACGCCGGTATCGATGCGCAAGCCGTCCTCGGCCGGAAATTGCAAGGCGATGAGCTTACCGGTCGAGGGCAGGAAACCGCGCTCGGGGTTCTCTGCATAGAGCCGCGCCTCGACCGCATGACCGGCGAGCGGCACCTGCTCCTGCGCAAGCGGCAGCGGCTCGCCGGCGGCGGCGCGGAACTGCCATTCCACGAGATCGAGACCGGTGACGGCTTCGGTGACCGGATGCTCGACCTGCAAGCGCGTGTTCATCTCCATGAACCAGAAGCCGTCCGCATTCAGCCCGTTGGCGCCATCGGCGATGAACTCGACGGTGCCGGCGCCTTCGTAGCGCACCGCCTTGGCGGCGGCGACCGCCGCGGCCCCCATAACCGCGCGTAATTCAGGGGTCATGCCGGGCGCTGGCGCCTCCTCGATGACTTTTTGGTGACGCCGCTGCAAGGAACAGTCGCGCTCGCCTAAATGGATGACGTGGCCGTGGCGGTCAGCGAAGACCTGCATCTCGATGTGGCGTGGGTGGGCCACGCATTTCTCGATCAGCACGCCGGGCTCGCCGAAAGCGCTTTGCGCTTCGCGTATGGCGCTTGCGAGCGCGGCGTCGAAATCGGCGTGCTTGTCGACGCGTCGCATGCCCTTGCCGCCGCCGCCGGCCACCGCCTTGATCAGCACCGGATAGCCGAGCTCGTAGGCTTTGCGCTTGAGGAAATTCGGCTCCTGCATGTCGCCCAAATAGCCCGGCACCACCGGCACGCCAGCGTCATGCATCAGCACCTTAGCGCGGTCTTTCCGCCCCATGGCGCGGATCGCTTCCGGCGGCGGGCCGACAAACACGATGCCGGCATCGTGGCAGCGTTGCGCGAAATCGGCATTCTCGGCGAGGAAACCGTAGCCGGGATGAATGCAATCGGCGCCTGCGGTCTTGGCGGCGGCAATCAGTCTGTCGATCGCGAGATAGCTTTCGGCGGCGGGCGCGGGGCCAATGGCGTGGGCCTCGTCGCAGAGCCGCACATGCAGCGCATTGGCGTCAGCCTCGGAATAGACGGCGATCGTGCGCAGACCCAGCCGGTGCGCGGTGCGGGCGATGCGGCAGGCAATCTCGCCGCGATTGGCGATGAGGACGGATTTGAACATCGGGCGGTCCGGGCTCGGTCGCGCCGATACTAGCGCGCGGGCGGCGGCACCGCTTGCGGCTGCTGACGTTTCGGCGGGACCGGTGGCATAGGCGGCGTGGCGGCGGCCACCGGCTTGGTGGCCGGCGGAGCGGGGTCTGTCTGCGCCGAGGCATCGGAGCCTTTCAGTTGCGGCTTATCGCCGGGCGGCGGCGGCTCGGCGTTCATGATGCTAACCGGCGGGATCGAGGCGGCCGAGGGGAAGTCCCATGGCTCACCGGCCTTGACGGCCGCGGTCGGTGTCGCGCCCGCCACGGGCGGAGCGGCGCTGGCGACCGGTGGCACCGCCGGGACCGCGGACACTGCGGGCGGCGCCTTTTCGACCGGCGGGGTGGGCTTGTTCCAGTTTGCCGCATAGCGCGAGACATATTGGTCGAAGACCTGGGCCTTGAGATTGGCCTTGAGTGCGCTGGCGTCGTCGACCAGGGCGAAGGCGCCGCATTTGTCGGCGGTGCAGCCGTCGCGGGTCGCCAGCACATGCGCGGCGATGCCGTAGCGATCAAGCGCGACCGCGCGGCGAGTAGACGCCAGTACCGCCTGGACGCCGGCATCGCCATCATCGGTGGCAGCGGCGAGCAGCTTGAGCCGCGCGTCCATATAGGCGACCGCGCTGGCTGCGCTTTGCGCTGAGGCAAATACTATTTTCTCGCAGGCGGTCTCGACCGCATCACCGGCGCCGGCGTCGAGACAGGCAAGCGCCGAACCGGGCGCTAGCGCGTAGCGGGTCAATTCGGCATCGCGCGTCAGCATGGCACGCCGCGCGGCCGCGCGCTCGTTGAGCGAAAGCTGGTCGATCACCGCCAGCACCGCCAGCGCGCCGAAGGCGAGGCCGATGATCGGCGGCAAAAGGCGCGCGCGCGTGCGCCGCCAGGCGATGACGGCGAGCACGACGAACAAAGCCGCCAGCGCGCCGGCCACCGAAGCCGGCAGCACCAACGGCGCCGACAAAAGCCCGCTTAACCCGCCTTCGATATCCGGCATGGCCGTCCGCTCATGTGCCGCCCGCCGATTTGAAACCAAGCGCCAAATCGCTCGCTGCCGCGAAGGCACCCTTGGCCTCCACCGAGGTCATCGCAACCGTGGTGCGCAGTCCGGTGACGCCGCCGCTGCTGGCGGCTGCCAGCAGCACGGCCGCCGCCTGGGTATCGTTCGGCGCCTCTATGATGGTGAGGAAATCGTACTCGCCAAAGGTGAGATAATAGCCGAGGAGACGGCCGCCCACCTTCGATAACAGGCGCGAGACGGCTTCGGCGCGGTCCTCCGGCCTAGTGATCATGCCTTTGACGGCCTCGCGGGTGTAGCGGCCCTGGGTGATATAGATCGGCATACGCTCCTCCAGCACGGCTATGGCGTCATTTAGGCTTGCGCATGATTCTTCCGAAAACCGGTGCCTTCGGAACCACGCGCAACGGCGCATAATAGGCGATAGCGGAGACGAAATCGCGGCGGATTTGCCAGGGAGCGCTCAAAGAGCGTTCAAGCGCGGTCGAGCTGGCTTTCCTTGGCCACGCGCTCAAACGCCTCGCCGGAACTCTTGATCCGGTACTGATAGTCATCGCCTTCCGACGGCAGCAGCTTGACCACTGTGTAGCTGCCGGTGGCGGCGGCGCGGCCGAAGGTCGGCGAGGTGTAATATACGGTTTCACCGACCCGGTATTTGTGGGCGCGGATCGCGAGCTCATGCGCGGCCATCGGCTGGACCGGCGGGCTTACGGTACGGATCATCTTGGCCGGCTTGCGGGCGGCGCTCGGGCTGCGCGCGGCGGCAGTCGGGCGCGGAGCCGTCTTGCCGGTCTTGCCGACGCTGCGGCGGGCCGATTTCGACGCCTTCGTGCTTGCGGCCCGGGCGCTTTTTGCACCCTTTTTGGCCGTTCGCCGGGCCGTTTTGCCGGATCGCCGGGCAGTTTTTGCTGAATGCGTACTCATGGCGTCAATATAGCAGCTTATTTTCGATGCGTGCGAAGTTTTTTTAGACATAAAGTAAGAATTTTCAACGGGTTAGAAGGATGTTGGCGGCTTATCGAGCAGCCCTTGCCGCCGGCTCAAAACCGCCACTTGCCGCCGCCAAAATGGCCGCCATGTACCGGAACCGCCGCACTGAGGCGGGCGTTGCGATCCGGGCGGCGAGGAGGTTCAACATGCGACTCCTGTTCGGAATCATCCTGGGCGCGGTACTCACCGTCGGCGCCGCTTATCTCTATGATTCCCATCACGCGGCGGCGGCCGTGAGCGCGCCGGCGAGCACGCAACGGCCGCTGGTCAACTGGGACGTGGTTGCCATCAAGTGGAGCCACCTCACCGCGCGCGCTCGCGAAGAGTGGAACCGGATCGCCAGTTCTTCCTGACGCGCGTTCAACCCCGCGGCGTGGCACCCACCGAAGGGGCCGGTTGACCGCCAACTTCCTCGCGCATGCCGACCCGCAGGGCGCTCACGATCGCCCGGCGGTCCATACGGGTGCCGTCATCGCCTTCGATCAGCAGCGGCACGCGCCCTTCCCGCTCGACATGGCGCGCCCAAGACAGGGCTTCGTCGAGGGCGGCGAATTCCTTGTACAGCAGCTTGTCCTTGGTGGTCGGCGTTACGTCGTCGGAGCCTTTCGGTCCGCTATAGACACGATATTGCATGGTCGAGCCTCCAATCTTTGCGTTGGTTAGGTTTGTTATCGTCGCGGGACGCGCCCGCGCCGCCCCGCATAATTCGAATAATGTATAAATGGGGAGGCCCCAGGACCGCTTCCAGGGGCGATTTCGCCCTAGCGCATGCGTGCTATCGTCGCGTTCGCGGAGGATTTTGAGCCATGCGAGCGGCCTTCTATGAACGCAACGGCGCAGCGCGCGAGGTGCTGCGCGTCGGCGAGGTCGAAGCCCCGCAGGCGGGTGCGGGCGAGGTGCGGGTCCGGCTTGCCGCTTCCGGCGTCAACCCTTCCGACGTCAAATCGCGCCAGGGTTCGACCCGCAAGATCGCCTGGCCGCGCGTCATACCGCACAGCGACGGCGCCGGCGTCATCGATCAGGTAGGCGACGGCATTGCCAAAGCGCGCATTGGCGAGCGGGTTTGGATCTGGAATGGGCAATGGAAGCGCGCCTTCGGCACGGCGGCTGAATATATCGCCCTGCCGGCGGCGCAGGCGGTCAGGCTGCCGGACAAAGTGAGCTTCGAAGCCGGCGCCTGCTTCGGCATTCCAGCCATGACCGCCTATCACGCTGTCGCACTGGCTGCCGCGAAGAAAAGCACGACGCTGCTGGTCGCGGGCGGCGCCGGCTCCGTCAGCCAATACGTCATTCAGTTCGCCAAACTGGCAGGCGCGACCGTGCTCACCACCATTTCTTCGCCTGAGAAGGCAAAGCTGGCGCGCGAGGCCGGCGCCGACCACACCATCGACTATAAACGCGAGAATGTCGGCGAGCGGGCAATGGAGCTGACGGGCAAGCGCGGTGTCGATGCCGTGATCGAGATGGATCTGGCCGCCAACGCCAAGCTCATTCCGCAGGTCTTGCGGCCCAAGGGCAGCGTCATCGTCTACGGCACCGGCGGCGAAGCCACGCTGCCGGCCTTTTTCTGCCTGACCCAGTCGATCCGGCTGCAATTCTTCCTGGTCTACGAGCTCGATACCGGCGAGCGCGAGCGGGCGGTTTCCGCCATCAATCGTGCGCTGAGCGAGGACAAGCTCGTCAACCGGGTGGCGCAGCCTACCCATTTACTGGAAGACACCGCCGCCGCCCACGAGGCGGTAGAGCGGGGCACCGTCGGCAATGTCATCGTAACGGCCTGATTGCGCAATATGGCCACGACATCATACCGTTTCGGCTGGTATCTCGCGGCGGCCGGGGTGCGGTGCTGGGCGGCGCGATGACGGCGGCAAACGAAACCGAGATCGCCATCCGCGTACGAACGATCACCGCTCTGTTCAATTCGTTCGATCCATCGCCTTTTCGGGAAAAGGATATCGACCCGGAAGTCGAGGAATTCCTCGTCGGCTGGGTGCGCGAGCTGCCGCCCGGTGCGCCCTTCACCATCGCGGTGCGTTTGCCGCCCGTGGAAGCCGCCAAACCGCAGGCTGCCGAGATCGGCGATGCCTTCACGCATTATTTCGGCTATCGCGCGCAGATCGCCGAGCAGGATCTGCGCGAGCTGTTCCGCATCGGCCGCCGATCGCTGGCAATCGGCCTTGTGGTGCTGGTCGCTTGTCTGGTGGCGAGCCAATTGGTAGCGGCATTCGCCCCGATCCAAGTGGTCGCACGCGTGCTGGAGGAAAGTCTGATCATCGTCGGCTGGGTGGCAAACTGGCGGCCGATCGAGATCTATCTGTACGACTGGTGGCCGATCCGGCGCCGCATCCGCCTGTTTCAGTGCATCGCCGCGGCAAAGGTCGCGGTGAAGGCGGGTTAAGGCGCGATCACGGCGTCCTTGAATCCGGCGGCGTCGAGCGCATGGCGAACCACGCCGGATTTCTTGGCGGTTTCGAGCAGGCTGCTCATGATCCTGAGCGCCGCCGGCCGGCCTTTCGGCACCGCGACGCCGATGCCGGTCTGCTGGAAATTTCCCGGCAAGACGCGGGCGCCCGGCAGCTTCGGCAGCAGACCGGCGAAGGAGTCATGCGAGAGCGCAAAGGCGTCGCCCTCGCCATTGCGCGCCATCTCGGTCATCTGATCGACACTCGGGACTTCCTGCACGCTGGCGTCGGGCGCGGTGCGGCGCGCGCTGCGCGCGGTCGTGGTGTTGGCGATGGCTACGATGCGCACGCCCGGCCGGTTGACCTCGTCGATGCTTTGGATGGTCGAGCCCGCCGGCACCAGATAGGTACTCTCAATGAAATAATAGGCCGGACCGAAATCGACCTTTTTCGCGCGCTCGGCGTCCTGCGGCATGAAGGCGACGTCACATTCCGCATTCGCCACCGATTCGGTGAGCTGGCCGGAATTGGCATAGACCTGAAGCACGAGCGGCAGCTGGAGCGCCGCCGCAAAAGCGCGCAGCAGATCGACGGTGACGCCGTGTACGTCGTCGCTGTCATGCTTGGTGGCGAAAAAGACGGATGCCGCCGGCGCCACCACCACGCCGCCACGCAGCTTTCCGCTGGGCGCGAGTTGTCTGAGATCGTCGGGGCTGGTCATGCGGCCCAGCGTTTAGCATGCGGTCATAAGGCATGCCAGCCATCCGGCGCGCGATCACACCAGCAAGTTGACGCTCGAGGATAGATAGTCGGTGTTGGCCGGCGCGGCCGCGCTGGCGGCGGTTACGCCGTTTGCCGTGGCGAGGTTTTTGAGGATGCCGCCGAGCATGGTCGCCGGTTGGTTTGCGCGGCCGGAGACGTTGTTCTTGCTGTCAGCACCAGGCGGCGTGCCGGGCGGCGCGTTCGGGTCCTTGCCCTGCTTGGCCTTGGCCTCGTCGCAGCAGCTGGTGCAGACGTAACCGTTGACGATAGCAATCGACATGACGCGTCCCCGCGCCCGCGAAACTAGGCGTCCATGGTAAACGAGAGATGTACTGCCGATCACGGAGGCGTGAGCAGCGCCGTCATCGTGGGCGCGACCTGAATTCCTGGCGGCGGCGGCAAAAGCCGGCGTCACCATCCGGTTCACCCTCGTTTTCTTCCCACGCGTGATCTATTCCGAAAACCGGTTCCCACCTCCGATCAGGTCGAGGACAGGCTTTTCAAGATCACGCGCTAGCGAGCGGTTGGTATTGCCGCCGCCGCACCAGGCGATCCTTCATATAGGACCCGGTCAGAATTTCTCCACCCAGGGCCGCAGTTCGACCTCGTGCGTCCAGGCGCTGCGCGGCTGTTGCAGAACGTACAAATAGGTCTGCGCAATGGCGTCGGGATCGAGCAGCGAATCCGGCTTGTCGGCCGGCTCGGCGCGGCGCGCACCGCGGATGCCGCCGTCGATGACGAAATGGGCGACATGAATGCCCTGGGGGCCGAGTTCGCGCGCCATGCTTTGCGCGAGGCCCCGCAGCGCGAATTTGCCCATGGCGAAGGGCGCCGACTGGGCATAGCCCTTCACGGATGCCGAGGCGCCGGTGAACAGGATGGCGCCGCGGCCGCGCGGCAGCATGCGGCGCGCCGCCGCCTGCCCCACCAGGAAGCCGGCGAAGGCGGAGACGATGATCGCCTTCTCTACCTCGACGGGATCGAGCTCGAGGAACGGCCCGCGCGTGCGGTAGCTGGCGTTGTAGACCACGACGTCGGGCGCGGGGTCGATCGCCGCAAATAGCTTCTCGACCTGGTCGCGCTGGCTGGCGTCACAGGCATAGGTCTTGGCGCCAGTCTCCTGCGCAAGCGCAGCAAGGTCATCGGTCGAGCGGGCAGCCAGCGCGATGGCCATGCCGGCCTTGGCGAAAGCACGCGCCACCGACGCCGACAGGCCGGAGCCGGCGCCGACGATGAGGGCGGATTGGTAGGTCTCTGCCATGCGCTCGCTCCCTTGGCCATGCGGCGGCTTGCTGCGGCGGACGGGCGATCCTATGTCAATCGGCGGAGGAGCGCATGGCGCGTTTTCTGATTTTTCTCGGCCTGGCGCTGGTGGTGAGCGGCTTGCTCTGGCCCACGCTCGCCAAGCTCGGCATCGGCCGCCTGCCCGGCGACATCGCCTTCACGCGCGGCAACACCACGATCTATGTCCCGATCATGACCTCGATCATCCTCAGTATCGTGCTCAACGTGGTGCTGTGGGCGATCGGGCGCTGAGCAGCCGCTACTTCTTGCACTCGCCGATGCGCTTGGCATCGATGGTCTTGTCGGCGGTGAATTTCATGGTGGCGAGTTGAATGGCGACCTTCATCAACCCGCTATAATGCTGCGGCGAGTGAAAGGTGAAGGTGGCGCCGACGTTCACCATTAAGCCTGGCGCGCCGCATTGCAGACGAAGGGAAAGATTGTCCTCCGTGCGCTCGTAATCGAGCGCCTTGCAATGCTTGCGCAAGACTTCATCGAACACCACGGCCTTGTTCGGCTGCCTCGCCTCCTCCGCCGACATGCAGCGGGTCGAAGTTTCGGATCTGGCCGGCTGGTTGTTTTCGCTGCCGGTTTCGGTCTCCTGCCAGAGGCCGGGCTGCAGCGCGACCTCGGCACGCGCCGCCGGTGCGGGCAGAAAGACGGCTGCGACGAAGAGAACATAGGCGGTGAAACACCACATCGCGACCATTGATTGTCTCTTGCGTCACGGCGCGCGGCATTACCGGCCGCCGTTCACATCCTAAACACCCCGAACCGCGTCGCACGCACCGGCGCGTTCAGCGCCGCGCTAAATGCCAACGCCAGCACGCGGCGCGTCTCGGAAGGCGCGATGATGCCGTCATCCCACAGTCGCGCGGTGGCGTAATAGGGATTGCCCTCCGCCTCGTACTGGTCGCAGATTGGCGCCTTGAATTCCTCTTCCTCGACCTCGGACCAGCTGCCGCCCTCGGCCTCGATATTCTCACGCTTGACGGTCGCCAGCACCGAGGCCGCCTGCTCGCCGCCCATCACCGAGATGCGCGCGTTCGGCCACATAAACAAAAAGCGCGGGCCGTAGGCGCGCCCGCACATGCCGTAATTGCCGGCGCCGTAGGAGCCGCCGACGATGACGGTGATCTTTGGCACCTGCGCGCAGGCGACGGCAGTGACCATCTTGGCGCCATCCTTGGCAATGCCGCCGGCCTCGTAGTCCTTGCCCACCATGAAACCGACGATGTTCTGCAAAAACAGCAGCGGGATGCGGCGCTGGCAGCAAAGTTCGATGAAATGCGCGGCCTTCAGCGCACTTTCCGAGAACAGGATGCCGTTGTTGCCGATGATGCCGACCGGCATGCCGTGGATGTGCGCGAAGCCGGTGACCAGCGTGGCGCCGTAGAGCGCCTTGAACTCGTCGAACTCGGAAGCGTCCACCAGGCGCGCGAGCACCTCGCGCACGTCATATTGCTTCTTCAGGTCGACCGGCACCAGCGCGTCGAGCTCGGCGGTGTCGAGCGCCGGCTCGCGCGGCGCCATCAGCGGAATATCGACAGTCTTCTTGATGTTGAGATTGGCGACGGTGCGGCGCGCGATGCTCAAAGCGTGATGGTCGTCCTGCGCCAAATGGTCGGCGACGCCCGATTGGCGCGCATGCAGGTCGCCGCCGCCCAAGTCCTCCGCGCTCACCACCTCGCCAGTTGCGGCTTTGACTAGCGGCGGGCCGCCGAGGAAGATGGTGCCCTGGTTCTTGACGATGATGGTCTCGTCCGACATCGCCGGCACGTAAGCGCCGCCAGCCGTGCAGGAACCCATCACCACGGCGATCTGCGGAATGCGCAGCGAGGACAGGATCGCCTGGTTGTAGAAGATGCGGCCGAAATGCTCGCGGTCGGGGAACACTTCCGTTTGCGTCGGTAGGTTGGCGCCGCCCGAATCGACCAGATAGATGCAGGGCAGCCGGTTCTCGCGCGCGATCTCCTGTGCGCGCAGGTGTTTCTTCACCGTCATCGGATGATAGCTGCCGCCTTTGATGGTGGCGTCGTTGGCGACAATCACGCATTCGCGGCCCTCGATGCGGCCGATGCCGGTGATCACGCCGGCGGCGTAGATGGTGCCGTCATACATGCCGTTGGCGGCAAGTGGCGACAGTTCCAGGAACGGCGCGCCGGGATCAATCAGGTTCATTACGCGGTCGCGCGGCAACAGCTTACCGCGCGCCGCATGGCGTTCGCGCGCCTTCTCGCTGCCACCCAAAGCCGCCTCGGTGCGCCGCGCCTGCAATTCGGCGGTGAGCGCACGCATGCGCTCGGCATTGGCGCGGAATTCGGCCGAGCTCTTGTCGATCGCAGAGGCCAGAATCGCCAATGCGCCCTCCCCTAAACGTTGCCGGAGGTTGCCTTGGCGGGACCGGGAAGGCAATGGCCGGCGGGACTTTGGGCCGTTCCACTGCATCGCTGTCGCGATCACGTGCCGGTTTGCGTTCATAACCCCGCGGCTCCCCCGCGACCTCGCAGCTGGTGATAGACTGGACCGCCATGTCCCACCGCAACGATGTCAGCGCCGGCATCTTGGCTTTTCGCCGCAAGCGCGGCCTGGAGCTGCTGCTGGCCCATCCGGGCGGGCCCTATTGGCGCCACAAGGACGCGGGCGCCTGGTCGATACCGAAAGGCGCGGTCGAATCCGGCAGCCTGCTGGCCTGCGCCAAGCGCGAGTTCAACGAGGAGACGGGCTTAACCGCGGCCGGCGAATTCGTCCCGCTTAAGCCGATCCGCCAGAAGAGCGGCAAGACCGTGCACGCCTTCGCGCTCGAAGGCGATTTTGATCTGTCCGGATTCACCAGCAACGAATTCGAGATGGAATGGCCGCCGCGTTCCGGCAAGCGCCAGAGCTTTCCCGAAGTGGACCGCGTCGCCTATTTCAAGCTGGCGACCGCGCGGCGCAAGATCCTGCCGGCACAGCGGCCGTTCATCGAGGAACTGGTGCAGCGCTTGCGCGGGAACGCGTCACCCTGAAACCATTGTTGTTTTTCTTCTGACACACGATCTCATCCGAAAACCGGTACCCCTCCCCGCACGCATCGAGGCCATATGTTTCGGAATCATGGGCCGGCTCAGGATGACGCGGCTCCCTCCCACGGGATTACGCCCTCACCTCTTGTCGTTGGAACGCCACATAGCCCCCGACGAACAGCAGGATGCTCGCCGCGATCAAGCCGACGATCTGCGGCCAGGCCACCATCACGCTTTGCCACAACGGCAGCGGCGCGCCCATCACGGCACCCTGCAATTGGCTCAGATAAACCGGGCCGAGCGTGCGGGTGGTCGGATGCAGCAGCGCCAGCACCGCCTCGCCGTAAAGCGTGGACGGCGAGACCCGCGACAACATCTGTGCCGTGGTGACCAGCATGGCCTGGTCGTCGGCCGGCACGAACACCTCGGCGATCGCCGGCGCCAGCGCCGGCCAGATCACGGTGAGAAACAGCCACAGCCCGAGCGTCACCAGCGCTGCCGTCGCCGGCGAGCGGAACAGCACCGAGAACAGCATGGCGAGCGCCAGCCAGACGCCGGCATAGGCGATGGTGACGCAAAGAAAGATCAACGCGCGGCCCATCTCAGGACCACCCGGCGGCACGCCCAGCATCAATAGGCCGAGCCCGATCACCAAGAGCCAAAGCACGATCAGGCTGATGGCGAGCGTGGTGAGGCCGGCGATGAATTTGCCGAACAGCAGCGCGTCGCGGTAGATCGGCTGCGACAGGATGCGCGACAGCGTGCGGCGGTTGTGCTCGCCGTTGACCGCGTCGAAGCCGAGGCCGATGGCCATGAGTGGCACCAGGAAGCCGAGGAATGATACGAACGACGGCAGCGGCTCACGCGCGGTAGTGAACAGCCGCAGAAACAGGAACGGATCCTGCGCGGTTACGTCGCGTACCTGCGTGATGGCGGCATAGACCGCGGCCAGCGCGGTCAACACCACCAGCCATTCCAGCACGCGCATGCGCGCGCTGGCGAGATGGTCGGAGAGCTCCTTCAGCAACACCACGCCGAGGCCCTGCCAGGGCGAACCTTCACGCCGCATGACGAGCCTCCTCCTGCACTTTTTGGAAATAGCGGGTATAGATCTCTTCCAGGCTGGGCTGGTCGAGCGAGAGCTGCTTGAGCCGCCCGCCCGCGGCCACCACCTCGGCCGCCGCCTCCGCCCGCAGATCGCGGTCGCAGGTCATGCGGAAGCGGCCGGGCGCCGGCGCTTCCACGCTGCGCACGTCCGGTAGAGCGGAGAGCCGCCTGGCGATGCCGTCGCTGCTTTCGGCCCCCACCTCGACGGCGAAGCCGCCGCCCAGCACATGACGACCGAGTTCCGCGACCGTGCCCATAAGCGCGATCTTGCCGGCATTGAACAGCGCCACCCGGTCGCACACGCTCTGTACGCGGTCGAGCAGATGCGACGACAGCACGATGCTGACGCCGTGCTCCTTAAGCGAGCGGATCAGCGCCAGCAGTTCGGTGCTCGCCTGCGGGTCGAGGCCGTTGGTCGGCTCGTCGAGGATGGCGATGCGCGCGTCCTTCATGATGATCTCGGCAAGGCCGAGGCGCTGGCGCATACCGCGCGAGAAGGTGCCGACTTTCTTTTCCGCCACCTCCGCAAGGCCGACGCGGGCAAGCGCGGCGGCGATCTTTTCCTTGCGCTCAGCGGAACGCATGCCCATAAGCCGCGCGGTGTAGTGCAGATTATCGGCGGCGCTCATATTGTCGTAGAAGCCGACCGTGTCCGGCAGATAGCCGATCAGACGCTTGACCGCGAGCGGCTCGCGCATCGGATCGTGCCCGAATACGCGAGCCTCCCCGGAGCTGATGTCGCTCAAGCCGAGCAGCATCAGGATGGTGGTAGTCTTGCCGGCACCGTTGGGCCCGAGCAGGCCGAAAATTTCGCCAGCACCGACCTTGAAGTTGACGCCATCCACGGCGGTCGCCGTGCTATAGCGCTTGGTGAGGCCGCGGGCCTCGATGACGGGACTGCTCATCGCCGACCAAAGCGCATGACGGCGCCCACCATAATCAAGAGCGCGGCGCCGATGATGCCGACGCCGGCGATCCCCCACATGGTCGAGGTCGTCACGGTGACGCGGAAATTTGCCGTGCCGTTTTCGCCATGGGTGGAAGCGGTGAACGTATTGACGTAGTCGCCAGCAATCGCCTTGGCCGGCGGACGGATCAGCGCCTGCACTTCCTTGTGCTGGTTGGGCGCGATGCGCTCGATAGCCTTGGGCTCGAAACTGATCTTCCAGCCGTTCGGCGCGTTGGCCGACAGACGGATATTCTCGGCCGGCGCGGTGCCGGTATTGCTCACCACCACGGGGACGGTGCTCTCTTTTCCGGCGGTGGCGTTGGCGGACAGCAGGCCCTCGCGGCCGGACACTGTCAGTTTGGGCTCGCCGGTGATGTCGAGCGCGACGTCGGTCGCGGCGCGCGCGCCCGCGGCGGCGACCCGAACCTTCACCGGGTAACGGCCGGCGTCGACCGTATTGGGCGGGCTCACCTTCAGCTTGACGTCCTTCGACTTGCCGGCGTCGATCGGGATCGCGGTCAGCTGCTGGCTGCCATAGGCCTCGGTAAACGAGGTGTCGAAATTGCGCGGCGCGTCGGCGACCAGGCTGACCAGCAGCTTCTTGCCGCTGTCGTTTTTGACGGTGAGCGTGTATTCGAAGCTCGAGCGCGAGGAGCCGCGCAGCTCCGGCAATTGCGGCTGCACCGAGAGCTTGGCCGGCAACTCCCTGGCCAGCGTCACCTGAACCGGCAGCGCCACATTCGCGGTCGGGCCTTGCGCATTGATGGTCAGTGTATGGGTGCCGATTTTGGCGTCCTTCGGCACGTCGAGCCTGAGATCGAGCGAAACGCTGTCATCGGTCGCCGGCATCGCCGCCGCGACCGGCTGGCCGCCGCCGAGCAGCGTCGCGGTCCAGCCTTGCGGCACGCCCGCGAGCGAAAGCGAGAGCCGCTCGGGCGCCAATCCGTAATTGTGCAGCTTGAGGCTGACCGTGGACGTTGTTCCCGGCTGCACCGAGATCGCCGGATAATCGGTCAGCAGGTAAAGGGCCTTGACGTCGGGATGAGTGTCGGCGGCGAAGGCAGGAGCAGCGAGAGCGAAAAAAGCGACAGCAAGCGCAAACAGACGATGTGTCATGGGCAATCCCCACACGGAGCCGCATGCGGCCCCGACAGAATCGTCACCCCCTAAATGAAAGCACGGCCGGTTGCCGTGAAAGACGTAGCTGTGTTGCTCATAATCTTGACGAAATTTTGGACTGCCGCCGCCATCATGGTGGAGTTTTTCCGCATTGCGAAAAATTCATGTACCGCGCACCAGCGGCCAGTCCGGCTCGTTGTGCCGCATCACCCACGGCTCTTGCAGCGCGGCGTCGCGCCATTCCACCCATGCGGGCAGGCCCATTACCGCGTTCATGTAGCTGCGCACGGTGTTGCCGATCGGCAGGCCGAAGCCGTGAAGGCGCGCGACCACCGGCGCATACATGGCGTCGGCGGCGCAAAATGCGCCGAACAAAAAGGGACCGCCACGGTCTGCTTTTTGGCCGAAGCGGGCCCGGCAATCGCTCCACAGCGCCTCGATGCGGGCGACGTCGGCCATCACCTCTTCACTTTGCGGTCGCGGCCTCGGCGGCAGCCACAGGTTCATCGGGCAAGCGCTGCGTAGCGCGGTGAAGCCTGCATGCATTTCGCTTGCCACCGCGCGGGCATGGCTGCGCGCGCCGGGCTCGGATGGCCACAGCCGCGCATCGGGGAATTTCTCCGCCAGATGCTCGAGGATGGCGAGCGATTCCCAGATGGGCGTGTCGCCATCGATCAGCACCGGCACTTTGCCGGCCGGCGAATATTTCAATACCTGCTCGCGGCTGCCCGGCTCGTAGAGCGGGATCACCTTTTCGTCGAATGCTATGCCCGCCACTTTCATGGCAATCCACGGCCGCAGCGACCAGGACGAATAGTTCTTGTTGCCGATGATCAGCGTGAGCGTCATGGCTGCCCTTAGTCATTCAATGGGCGCCGGAAATTGCAGGGCACGCTGATGCAGCACAAGCGAATTCTTGTGATGGCGGCGAGCAGGCCGGTGAACGGATGTCACGCCTTCCTCGGCTCGTTGTGCTCCCCCGGCATTTCCTCCGGCAGCTCGACCGGGCCGCCGGCCTTCTTCCAGGCGCCGAAGCCATCCTTGATATGGGCGACGGGTTTGAGCCCCATGCGCTGCGCGGTCTGGGCGGCCAGCGCCGAGCGCAAGCCACCGGCGCAGAAGAACACGAACTTCTTGTCCTCGGCGAATTTCGGCTTGTGATACTGGCTCTGCGGGTCGATCCAGAATTCCAGCATGCCGCGCGGGCAATGAAAGGCGCCGGGCACCTTGCCCTCGCGCTGCAATTCGCGGATGTCGCGGATATCGACCAGCACCACGTCGTCACGGCCGGCGAGCTTGATCGCGTCCTCGACCGGCAGCGTCTCGATCTCGCGCTCGGCGGCGTCGCAAAGTGCCTTGTATCCGGTGGTGATGGTCTGCGGCATTCCGGGCCTCCTGTCGCGCGAATAATCCCGAAAAGTGGGAACCGGTTTTCGGATAAGATCATGCGTCGCGATAAAAAGCATGGTGACAGAGGCAACGCGGCCGCTCAAGCCGGCGGCGAATGCGAACAGGATTTTCTCCGGAAAAGACCGTGGTCTTACGTGCTGGCCATTCCCATCAAAACGGCGATTAAAGCCACGACCAGCAAGGCCGCCGAAACAGCCACGGTGGTGATGAGCCGCTCACCCCAGTCCCCGTCGGGATGAGCGTCTTCGTTGTCTGCCGCTGCTGCTGGCCATGGCGGAAAACGGAAAAGGCCTTCGAGTGCCATGGGGGTCGATTCCCTTTCTGAGGCATCGCTTCAGATGGTGCGCGAGAACGCGAGAACGCGAGAACACGAGAACACGAGAACACGAGAACACGAACGCGGGCTCGGGCGCACGAATCGCCCTGTACGGACAGAGAATACCGCTGTCATGAATTTGCAACAAACTGGGATGTGGACCACGCGCGATTCGCCCAGCCGGCGGCTCTAGTGTTCGGTGGATGGCCCCGGAAACAAAGCGGTGGTTCGCCCCGTAGTCCGATAGGCGAGCAAACCAAGCCATTCGTGCGCGGCATTGTCGAGGCTCGCCAAGCCGCCACCAAAATGGCGGCCAAGCGACAGGTGCGAGGTTGGCTTGGTGTGCCAATCGACCGGGTAAGCTTCGACCGGGAAGCCGATACGCCAGAAGCAGCCGACCGCGCGCGGCATGTGCCAAGCCGATGTCACCAGCAGCCAGCGTTCGCCGGGTTTGGGTTTGACAAGCATCTTGGTGAACTCGGCGTTTTCATAAGTGTTGCGCGAGCGCTCCTCCAGCTGCACGCGGCCGCGCGGGACGCCGAAGTTGTCGAGCATCTGATAGAGGTATTCCGCCTCGGGTCCAGCGGTGCCGAACAGGCTGCCGTCACCACCGGAATAGACGATGCGTGCATTCGGGTAGACGCGCGCCAGCTTGGCGATTGCCGTCACACGTTCGGCGCTTTCAATAAGTTGCGTCGCCCCGTATGCGCGCGACAGCACCGGATCGATAGCACCGCCCAACACGATGATGCCGTCCGGCGCGCCGCGCGATGGATCCCACAGCGGAAACCGGCTTTCCAGCGCATGCTCGAGAACGGCGCCGAGCGGCAGGAAGCCGGCCACTGCCAGCAGGACAAGGCTCAGCGCCATCAGCCGCGCGCCGGCGCGCCGCCAGCGCGTAAGCAGCAGCGCCACGCCGACAATTCCGATCGCGATAAGAATATTCGAGGGCAGCAGCAGGAAGGCGATGGTCTTGGACAGGATGAAAAACATTAACTTTTCTTCTTCCAGTCCTCATACCGTTTCTTATTCTCTTCATTGGGCGGATAAAGACCGGGAAGCTTGGCGCCCTTTTCCACCTGCTGCACCAGCCAGGTTTCCATGCGCTCGTGTTCGGCGCCTTCGCTGGCGACGAAATCGGCAAGCGCAGCCGGGATCACCACGGCGCCGTCGTCGTCGGCAACGATGATGTCGTCCGGGAAGATCGCGCAACCGCCGCAGCCGATCGGCTCGTTCCAGCCGACGAAGGTCAGCTGGTTGACGGATGCCGGCGCCGCCACGCCCGCGCACCAGACCGGCAAGCCGGTCGCCAGCACGCCGTGCTTGTCGCGCATCACGCCGTCGGTCACGAGCGCGGTGACGCCGCGCTTGACCATGCGCATGCACAAGATGTCGCCGAAGATGCCGGCGCCGGTCACGCCCATGGCGTCGGCAACCACCACGCAGCCGTCCGGCATGGCCTCGATGGCCGCGCGGGTGGAGATCGGCTGCGACCAGCTCTCGGGCGTCGCCAGGTCCTCGCGCACCGGCACGAAGCGCAGCGTGAAGGCCGCTCCCACCACGCGCTTGCCGGCAAAACCGAGCGGCATGGCGCCCGCCATCCAGGAGCGGCGGATGCCCTTCTTCAAGAGCATTGTGGTGATGGTGCCGGTGGTGACGGTGCGCAGCAATTCAAGCGTCGAGGTCATCGCGAGGCTCCATCACGCTGGCGTCAGGCCGAGCCGCTCATCACGCCGGCGAAGATAAGTGACCAGCGGAATGGCGAGCAGCACCATCCAGGTCTTGCCGACAATCTGGCCGAGCAGGAAGTCGAGCGAGCTGAAGGCGAGCCAGAGGAACACGATTGAATCGACCATCAGCCCCACCGTACCGGACGCCACCACCGCCGCCACCAGCCGGCGGCGGGCAAGCGGGGAATAGACTGCGAAATCGGCGAACTCCGACAGCAGGAAGGCCGTCGCCGAAGCGACCACCAAGGAAGGCGGCGCGAAGCCGGCCGAGATGGCGGCGCCGGAGACAATGGCGGCAATACCGAATTCGATGCCAAGGCGGCGCTGCACCAGGTCGCGCAGCACCAAAGCGGCGCCGATCATCAGCACACCGGACGGCGCCAGGATGCGGGGCGCCACCGGCACCAGGCAGGATCCCGTGGCCGAGCAATTCGTCCCCACATGGCCGATCATCCAGTTGGCCGCCGGAATGGTCAGGCAGAACAGCGCGAGGAAAATGACGCCCTCGATGTTTCTGCGCATTTCGTTTGAGATCGTGCTCATGGCGTGTTTTGCCGGCTCCTGAATTTGGCAAAGCCTTGCGCCCGCAATTGGCAGGCCGGGCACGCGCCGCAGCCGTAACCCCAATCGTGGCACCGGGTGCGGTCGCCCAGATAACAGCTATGGGTTTCCTCGACAATGAGATCGAGCAATGGCTGGCCGCCCAGCTGCTCGGCCATGGCAAAAGTGTCGGCCTTGTCGATCCACATCAGCGGCGTATGGATGGCAAGGCGTTTGTCTAGGCCGAGCGTGAGCGCGACCTGCATGGCTTTCACGGTGTCGTCGCGGCAGTCCGGATAGCTGGAATAGTCAGTTTCGCACATGCCGGCGACCAGATGGCGGGCGCCGCGGCGATAGGCGAGCGCACCGGCGAAGCTAAAGAAGATGAGATTGCGGCCAGGCACGAAGGTGGTCGGTAGCCCGTTGTCCGCGATCTCGATTGCCGTCTCGCGCGTAAGCGCGCTGTCGGAGATGGCGGCGAGCGCGTCGAGCTTGACCATATGGTCGTCGCCGAGCCGCGCCTGCCAGTCCAGATTCAGCGCCGCGATGCGTTCGCGGATGCGCGGCCGCAACGTCAGTTCGACGGCGTGACGCTGGCCGTAATCGAAGCCGACGGACTCCACCCGGGCGAAACGCGTCAGCGCCCAGGCCAGGCAGACGGTGGAATCCTGGTCGCCGGAGAACAGGACGAGGGCGGTGTCGTTGGCGTTTGTCACGCCCGATCCTTAATCCCAGTTCGGCGACCAGGTCCAATCGACAATACGGCCGCCGGGATGCGCAAGGTTGTATATGTCCTGCATCTCTTTTTCAGACAGATCGAAATCGAACAGCGCGAAGTTTTCCTCCAGGCGCTCGATCCTGCTGGTGCGCGGGATCACCACGATGCCCTGTTGCACGAGGTAACGCAGGCTCACCTGGGTCGCGTTCTTGGCGTGCGCCGTGCCGATGTGATCTAGTATCTTGTTGCCCATGGCACCGCCGCGCGCGAGCGGGCTATAGGCCACCACCGCCATGCCGTGCTGCTTGCAGGCGGCGATCACCTTGTCCTGGTTGAGAAACGGGTGGCATTCGATCTGATTGCAGACCACCGGCTCGGGCGACACCTTGTTGGCCTCCTCAAGCAGCGCCACGGTGAAATTCGAAACGCCGATGGCACGCACGTAGCCCTCGCGCTTCATCTTTGCCATGGCGCCGAGCGTCTCGGCCAGCGGCACGCGCGGATTGGGCCAGTGGATCAGCAGCAGGTCGATGACGTCGAGGCGCAGACGCGCCAGGCTTTCCTTCACCGATCGCTCGAGATCGTGCGGCGCCAGCAGCGTCGGCTGCACCTTGGTAGTGACCACCACGTCGGCGCGCTTGCCGGAATTGCGCACGCCCTCCCCGACCTCGGCCTCGTTGCCGTACATCTGCGCGGTATCGATGTGGCGATAGCCGATACGGATCGCCTGCTCGACCACCCGCGCGGGATGGTGCACCGCCCAGGTGCCGAGCCCGACGATCGGTAATTTGAAGCCTTTGGCTTCGACCGCCTGAATCACGCCGCCATCCTTTTGCGGTTCAAGCCGCATCCCAATGCGGCGCGTGCGGCGGATTGACCACGCGCATATTAGTGGCGTTGAGCTTCTTCAACTCGGCCATCTCGGCGTCCGACAGCTTGAAGTCGAACACGTCGATATTTTCCTTCAAATGGGCCGGATTCGCCGTGCGCGGGATCGAGCAACAGCCAAGCTGCACCAGGTAGCGCAACGACACCTGCGCGGCGCTCTTGCCATGCGCTTTCCCGATACGCTCGAGCACCTCGGCGCCCGGTACCTTGCCGCGCGCGATCGGAACATAGGCGACCACCGCCATGCCGTGCTTCTTGCAGGCGGCCAGCACCTTGTCCTGGTTGATGAAGGGATGCACCTCGATCTGGTTGCACACCAGCGGCTCCGATGTCTCCGCCCAGGTCTCGTCCAGCATCTTGGTGGTGAAATTCGCAACGCCGACATGTTTGGCAAAGCCGTCCTTCTTGGCCTTGCACAGCGCGCCGATCGAGGTCTTGAACGGGATGTCCTTGTTGTTCCAGTGGATCAGCAAGAGGTCGACATAGGGCAGTTGCAGGTTGGCGAGGCTTTCATCCAGCGACTGGCGGAACTTGTCCGGCTCCAGGTGAGTCTCGCGCACTTTGGTGCAGAGCAAGATGTCCTCGCGCTTGACGCCGGACTGGCGCAGGCCCTCGCCGACCTCCTTTTCGTTGCCGTAGAACCATGCGGTGTCGACATGGCGGTAGCCCATCTGCAAGGCGGCTTTGACCGCCTGCACGCAGATATCGCCCTTCAAGGTCATGGTGCCGAGACCGATCATGGGAATGCGGGCGCCATGGGCTTCAACGAATTGCATGGGAGTCTCCTTGCGTCTACCGATAGGCGGGCTGGCGGCGGGGGCTGGAGAATGCCCGCTCGCCGGGGCGCTGCCAACCGGGTCAGCGCGCGGGCGCTGCACGGGGCGGCGGGGCGGCGGGGGCTTGCATGCGATGGAGGATCACGAAAATATTCTTGCGCCGGCCGGCGCGGACAATACATTGCGCGCAAGCTTTTGGCCCCAGTTCTTACATTGGAATAATTCAAGACTAGAAAAAACCTATTGCATCCAAGACGTTTAATGCTTTTGTGAGGGCTGGTCTTTATTAGGAATGCCTATGCGTCGCATTATTCTCGGCCTAGCCGCCATTCTCGTCTTCGCGGGCGCCACCGCGCGCGCCGACGACCTCACCCTCACCCTCAAGGATCACCATTTCACGCCGGCCGAGCTCAAGGTTAAGGCCAACAAGCGGGTGATGATCACCGTCGTCAATGACGACGTCACCCCGGAGGAGTTTGAGAGCAAAAAGTTGAAGATCGAGAAGATAATCCCCGGCAAGTCCAAGGGCATCGTGCGCATCGGGCCGCTCAAGCCCGGCCGCTATCCCTTCGTCGGCGAATATCATGAGGACACCGCCAAGGGCGTGGTGATCGCGGAATAGGAAATGCTCGGCGCACTCGTCATTGTCTTTCGCGAAGTCATTGAAGCCGGTCTGATCATCGGCATCGTGTTGGCGGCCACCCGCGGCGTCGCCGGCCGCGGCCGCTGGGTGACGTTCGGCGTCGGCGGCGGCGTGCTGGGCGCCACCATCGTCGCCTTTTTCGCCGGCGCCATCTCGCAGGCCTTCGCCGGCGCCGGCCAGGAACTGTTCAATGCCAGCATGCTCGGCCTCGCCATGATCATGCTGATGTGGCACAACGTCTGGATGGCGCGCCACGGGCGTGAGATCGCCGCCGAGATGCGCTCAGTCGGCACCGCGGTGAGCGAAGGCGTCAAGCCCTTAACGGCGCTGGCGATCGTGGTGGGGCTGGCGGTGCTGCGCGAAGGCTCGGAAGTCGTATTGTTCCTCTACGGCATCATGGCCTCGGGCACCTCCGGATCGGCGCTTTTGGTCGGCGGCTTGCTCGGCATCGCCGCCGGCGCCGCCTTCACCGCGCTCACCTATTTCGGGCTCTTGGCCGTCCCGACCCGTTACATCTTCTCGGTCACCGGCTGGCTGATCGCGCTGCTCGCCGCCGGCATGGCGTCGCAGGCGGCGCAGTACCTTAACAATGCCGGGCTGATGGTGGCGCTCGACCGCGTCGTTTGGGACACGTCCTGGATGCTTTCGGAAGGCAGCATTTTCGGGCGCATGCTGCACGCGCTGATCGGCTACACCGAGCGGCCGACCGAAATGCAGCTCGTCGTTTATATCGGCACGCTGTTGGCGATGTACGTGCTGATGCGGATCGCGCGTTATTCGCCGCGCGAGCGCGAAGTGGCGGTCTAGGGCGTGGACTCATAAATAGGCAGCCAAATGCCGATGTGGTGTGCCGCCCAATGTCCGCTTTTGGAGCAACAGCGGACAACGTCGGATTTTGGCTGGGTACGGTTAGCCCGCTTTTGACCCAAAGCGGACATTGATCGGCGGGGCTACTAGGAATTAGCGCAAAGTACGGCCGGCGCGGCCCCCGCATTGGCCGCTCGTTACACGGTTTTCTAGCCAGCTGCGGCGGTAAACCACGAGATCACTGGCCAGAGCCGGACATTAGTCGGTCAGGATAAAAGTGACCTTGAGATCGACGCGATACTCAGAAATTTTCCCGTTTTTCACGAGGACCTTCTGTTCCTTGACCCATGCGCCCTCGACATTCTTGAGTGTTTTTGCCGCGCGATCGATGCCTTTTTCGATGGCATCCTCGAAGCTCTTATTCGAACTAGAAATAATCTCTGTAACTCGGGCCACCGACATTGCTTCCTCCTTCGTCGAATATAGATTACGCTGCGACGCCCGTTCCGTTTAGTGGTCGCGCGTTGCAATATCCACTATGTGCCAAAAGCGATCTTGGCTCAACTTGCTTGATTGGCTTACCGCTGCGATGTCACCAATTGGCACTCAGCGGACAATCAGACTGCACTCGGGCTTGTCCGCTTTTGGCACTTAGCGGACATTCGCGGCACCGCAAAATTTCGTCCGCTATTGGACAAGAGCGGACAAACGCTAGGGTGTGCCGCTCGCTCGCGTGATCGGCGCTTGCTTGTGTCTTTTGTTCCAGTTTGGCCGCGCGTCCGCGCCGATAGCGCCACATCTCATGCACACAATCCGGGGTGGCCGGGATGATGGCACCGGCAGGTCATCGGGATAACCGCTCATTGTCTAGCCCCCTTTTTCAGTACCAGTGATTTGGTGGTTCACTAAGATTGTTTCAGGGACTGGCGGTCGCATGCCGAGGGCGTGGTGCGGCCGGACATGGTTGTACTGGCGCAGCCATTGATTGATGACGGTCTGAGCCTGCCTGGTGGTAGCGAACCATTCGGCATTCAGGATCTCCCGGCGCAAGGTGCCATTGAACCGTTCGTTGTAGGCGTTCTCCCATGGCGAGCCCGGATA